>ERZ827363.1125-NODE-1125-length-27230-cov-4.579614_pt1 | contig 27230 bp, 28 predicted proteins | sample MGYA00519776_ERZ827363 | MGnify/ENA primary metagenome ERZ827363 (study PRJEB31778, sample SAMEA3449288) | human gut metagenome | biome: human gut; feature: human-associated habitat; material: faeces | place: United Kingdom | collected 2010/2012 ...
GTAAAGTGTCAAACGGATTTACAAAAAAAGTGTCAAAAGGGGTTGCACAATGACATGGAGAAAAATGAAAATCACGTTTCTGGGAAGCGTTTTTGGGAGGGTTCGTTTTTGGGAAGCCGCATAAACAGGGCATTCTCGTTCCCCAAAAATTATTTTTGGGAAAACGTTTTGACGGGCATTTTGGGAAAAATCTTGGGAAAATTCTTTTCGGGAAACTGGAAATCTGTTTTTGGGGAAACTTTTGGGAGAACAGAAAGGACTGTAGAGGATGATAAAAAAGAATTTCAAGGGTCGTTGCCGTAAATGGAAATTGGAAAAGTGTAAGGATGTGATGAGGGCATACAGTGACATTCAGGCGGCATATGCTGAGAGACTGGAAAAAGGAGATGAAGTGAAGGAATTTCAGTGCAATGTTCTACTGGATGGTCTGGAAGAGGGGGAATATACCTCTGATTTTCTGTGTGTGAAGGCTGACGGGGATTTCATGGTTCGGGAATGTGTGGAGAGAAAATTTCTGATGAAACCAAGGACAGTAAAATTGCTGGATGCGTCAAAGAATTACTGGCTGAGACATGGCGTGAAAGATTGGGGGTTGGTGATTGATGCAGAAAAATGATGTATACAAGACTGGGATATTTAAAAAAGATGAGGAGATTCTGAGAGTTTTAAAAATAAAAGAGGGGAAAGCTCTGGTGGTGGATTGTGTAAAAAGCAAGATGCCTTGGTGGATAAGTCCGTCAGATTTGAGTGGTGCTGTGGAAATTTCGGAAGATGATTTATTGGAAGAGACAGGGATGTATCTGCCGGAAGACATCTCTGCGGTGGCGAATAGAGTGATGCATAAGAGATTCCATATGATTGCCGGGATATTACCCTTTGTGGATGATAAAAAGAAAAGGATTTTCTTGATAGAAGAGGCGGTCAGGATGTATGGGGTCAGCATCAATACTGTGAAGAACTATCTGATTTCATATCTGGTCTATCAGAATATTTTAGTGCTGGCACCAAAGGAAAAGACGGCAGAGAAAAAGGAACTGACGCAGGATGAGAAAAATATGCGCTGGGCGTTGAACAAATATTATTATACTCAGAAGAAACAGAGTATTTCTACCGCATATACACAGATGGTAAAAGAAAAATACTGTGACAGGGAAGGACGGTTGCAGGGGCATTATCCATCTATCCATCAATTTCGTTATTTCTATCGGAAAAACCGGAAGATGCAGACGTATTATATCTCAAGGAATGGTCTGAAAGATTATCAGAGGAATTACAGACCACTTGTGGGGGATGGCGTGCAGGAAGAATATGCTGCTGTAGGTGTCGGGATGCTGGATTCAACTATCTGTGATATCTATTTGGTGGATGATTCCGGGAGTCTGGTTGGGAGACCGATTCTGGTGGCGTGTGTGGATGCATACAGTTCTTTTTGTTATGGGTACAGCCTTTTGTGGGAAGGCGGCGTTTATTCACTCAGGAATCTGATGTTAAATGTGGTTGCGGATAAAAAGGAATGGTGCAGGAGATTTGGTGTCCTGATAGAAAAAGACCAGTGGGACTGTGACTGTCTGCCGGGTGTGATGGTGACGGATATGGGAACAGAATATATGTCGGGAAATTTTGAACAGATAACAGAACTGGGAGTATCGGTCATAAATCTGCCAGCATACCGCCCGGAGTTGAAAGGAAGAGTAGAGAAATTTTTTGACTTGATACAGTCAGAATATAAGAAATATTTAAAGGGAAAAGGTGTGATAGAGTCGGATTATCAGGAGCGTGGCGCGCATGATTACAGGAAGGATGCCTGTTTGACTATGCGTGACTTTGAAACTATCATCCTCAGGTGCATCCTTTATTATAACTCTCAGAGGATTGTAGGGAATTTCCCTTATACAGAGACAATGATGAAAGACGGTGTGAGACCATATGCAGCATCTATTTTTGCATGGGGAAGAAAACAGCCGGGAGCTGATTTGATTGATGTGTCCAGAGAGAAAATGGTGCAGATACTCTTACCGAGAACAGAGGGCAGATTTAGTCGTTATGGATTGAAGGTCAACGGTATGAGATACCATGCAGAGGGTTATACGGAAGAATATTTGAAGGGCGGTGTTGTAACTGTGGCTTATAATCCTGAAAATGTGAGTCAGGTATGGCTGCTGAAAGATGGGGGATTCCATCCTTTTGAATTGATTGAGAGCCGATTTCGGGAGAGGACATTGGAGGATGTGGAAGGATTGAAGGAAGGATGCAGTGAGATGATAAAGGATGCTGCCGCAGATAATCTACAGGCAAAGATAGACCTTGCAAAACACATTCAGGATATCTCACAAAGAGCAGGAAAAAGCGAAGATACCAAGATTAAGGATATCAGAACAACAAGACGGAGAGAACAGAGAAAGAGACACATGGATTTTGTGAAGGGAGATGTAGGTAATGAATGAGATAATTAAACTGATTCCAGAGATGAAGACAGGACAGGAATTGATGGAATGTATGGGGGAATATCCAGATTATCTCCCGGAGGTCAGGGAAAAAAGCAGTGCAGAGCGTCTGATTGCACTGTCAGACATTTATGATATTTATATTCCTTCTCAGATGTCAGCAGAAATCTACCATAAACTGTATATGGGATTGATGCGGTCATTGCAGAAAAAGAGCAGTATACAGGCTGTACATCAGCAATATGAAAATTGTAAAGGTGTGAGGGGAAGAAAATATCAGGGCGGCATTTTAGGAGGTTCGGATTCATTCAGCATAATCGGTGCATCTGGAATCGGGAAAAGTTCAACAGTATTTCGGGCGGTCAGATTGATAACAGAAAAGGAAGTTATAGAGATGGAGACTCCATATCTGAAGATTGCCCCCTGTATTGTGGTACAGTGTCCATTTGATTCCTCTGTAAAAGGATTGTTATGGGAGATATTGAGAAAAGTAGATGAAGTGCTGGGAAGCCGATATTATCATAATGCGGTGCGTGCAAGAGCCACAACCGATATGCTGATTGGCAATGTGAGTCAGGTGGCATTGCAGCATATCGGGTTATTAGTAGTGGATGAGATACAGAATGTGGTGAACAGCCGGAATGGAAAACAACTGGTTGGGATGTTGACGCAGTTAATCAACAATTCTGGTATCAGTATCTGCATGGTTGGAACGCCGGAGAGTATTGTGTTTTTTGAACAGGCAATGCAGTTGGCAAGGCGTTCGCTCGGGTTACAGTATGAGGCAATGGAGTTTGATAAGGATTTTATTGTAATCTGTAAAGTCCTGTGGGGGTATCTATATACAAAAAGTGGTGTAACGTTGACTGAAGGAATCATAGAATGGCTCTATGAACATAGCGGAGGAAACATTTCTATACTGGTTGCCCTTATCCATGATGCACAGGAGATTTCTATATTGGAAGGAAGAGATGTCTTGGATATGACAGCATTGGAACAGGCATATCAGAAAAGGATGGCAATGCTGCATGATTATCTGGAACCATCTGTCAGAAGGAAAAAGCAGACTACTACGAAGAAAAAGAAAGAATTGATAACAGAGAAAACAGAGATGGCGGATATGGAAGATGTGGAAAATCAGGAGAAAACAGGAAGAACAGGTGATTCAGACAGTGTGAGAATGGATATGGACGGGCAGGAAATATGCCTTGAAGAACTGGTGGCTGATGCAAAGGTAAGAAATTTAAACATAGTGGAGATATTCCAGAAACATTTTGCTGTTGAGGAGGTGGAGATATGATTGCGTTTCTTCCAGAATTATATTCCGATGAATTGGTATATAGTTGGTTATCGCGCTATTATGTGAAGTCGGGCTGTTTATCTTTTGCCTATGTGGTGGAAGACCTGTATGTGCATCAATATACCAGACCAGATATAGAATTTCTCAATGAAATGAAGCTGGATGTGATGGAGCTGATAGACCGATACTGTAACATAGAACAACTGGTTCAGAGACATACGATGTTTTCCTCATATGGGAGATTTCTGCCGTTGGAAAGAAAACAGGAGGCATATGAAGCACTACTCAGAATGCATGGGAACTTTAACAATCTGTTATCCATTCCAAAAAATCAACGGGGGACGGGGCGGTTTCTGCGGTATTGTCCGATTTGCGCGAGAGAGGACAGGGAGCAGCATGGCGAGACATATTGGCATAGGATTCATCAGATAGAAGGGATACAGATATGCAGGAGGCATGGCTGTTATTTATGTGAAAGCAACGTATCTATGGACAGGCAGAAAAAAGCAGGGTTCTGGGATGCGGAAACGTTAATTCCACAGAGTGAGACAATACAGATATGCCGGGATAGAAGGAAGATTGCTTTTACAGAATATATCAGTCAGGTGTTTGAGGCGGCAATGGACTTTCAGGGGAAAATATCAGTGGCAGATTTTTTAAAATTGAGGCTGGCGAGATATGCCCGTACAGATTCAGGGGCAAGCCTTAGTCTGGATAATCTGTATATGGATTATCAGGAGTTCTTTGGGGAGAATGCTTGTATGACCAAAGGGCAGATGCAAAAAATCCTTCTTGGTGTGAGATATCATTTCTCTGATATCTGTAAACTGGCTATGTTTGCAGGGATATCAGTAGAGGAACTGACCGTTATTCCTGATACAGTCAAAGATTCTCTCAGGGAGCCTGTATATCAGCAGGTGGCGGAAGAGTTGCAGGTAGATTATGACTTGGTATGTAAGATTGGAGAGGCTGTATTAAAACGCTATGAAAGAAAGGAACGGGTAGTTCAGAGACGGAAAAGGACATTTGCATGGGAGAGGATGGATGCGGAAATGCTGCCGAGTGTAAGAAAGACCGTTGAACGCTTATATCAGACAGGGGAAGAACGACCCCGGAGGATTACAGTTTTCCTTGTACAAAAAGAGATGGGATTTCCAGATAAGAGATTTGACAAATTGCCGAAATGCAAGGCAGAAATCTTGAAATATCAGGAGACGCAGAAAGAATACTGGGCGCGTCAGGCAGTATGGGCGTATCGGAAACTGTTGCGAGAGGGGCAGCCTGTGAACTGGACAAAAATACGGAGGCTGACCAATATGAGAAATGTGGATTTTCAGGGATGCAAGGCATTTTTGGATAATTATGGAACAAGTGAGGAAGTGAAACATTTGCAGGGATTGATATAAAAGGTTCTGTTTCTTACAAATTACAATGTAAATTTGCGAAAGTCATATATGATTAGAAGATTTTAACATCCATTAGGGGTAAAAAAATAATCTCTATGCAGTATACTGTATATGTAATAATGTAAGTTTGTAAGAAATAGAAGTAATATGTCTGCCCCGTTGCCCCTCTGCTTTTCATTGAAGTGTCTGCATATATTTAGAAATAGAATAGTTTTTATTATTGACTGTAGGGATATATAAAGATGCGAAATAGTTGTGGGGCAGTGGGGCTTATAATAGATATATAGATAATAAAATCATTATAATACTATATATAGATAATGATTTGACTGATATATACCATATATAGTGTGAGCTTTCAAAAAGAAATGCCCCTTATAGTGTTCCTGTTTTGAAACAAAAGGGGCTTATATCGGTCAAATGCTTCTATGTCGTTGACCGTCAACCTGTTCTTCACTCATTTCTTCTAATTGTCCTATTATATAAGCTGTCTGGCTGGCAAGATAAAATGTTTTGTTTAATCGGTAATCTGTCTCGCGGAGGATACGGGAAAATGTTTTCATGTGGATGCGTCCAGTATTCTGCTTGATATGTGAGACTGCCTTTTGTGCATGTTTGTGTAAGGATTCGTTTTTTTTAGTCCAGAATTTCTTTGAAAAAATCGGGTCTTTAGGCAGATATCGGCAAAGTTCCTCATATCTGCTGGAATAATCCTGTATTTTCTGCATGTAAGCGGAAATTTGCTTTTCCATCTGTCCCTGCTCCGATTCCATCTGCCTCAATATCTGAGATTCCTGCTGGAAATCGACAAAATCGGAAAATCCTTCTTCTTCCAGAATCTTTGAAAAACGTTGTTCGCGGAAATGGATGCTGTCCTGTTCTGCCTGTATTGCATTTTGGATTTCAACAGGACGGTTGCTCCATACAGGGAATTTTGCCTTCTGTTCCTCTTTGAGCCGGGAAATCGTTTCCTGTGATGCCTGATTCTTTCTCAGTATGTTTGAACGGGCAGTCTGTACCCTGTTAATAGAATCATGAAGCTTCTGGCTTTGGCTTTTTAAAGAATCCTGTTGCTCTTGGAGTGTTTCAAGGCTGTATTTTGCGGATATGATATCGGATTCCACCTTTCCAAGTTGTTCGGCTAATGATTCATAAAAGGAATCACTTTTTTCGGTGATTTGTGATTCAAGATTATCTAAAGTTTCCCGGATGCTCTTATTTGCTTTATTCAGGGATTTGATTTCTTCATTTATTCGGTAGCGGTCAGAGTTTTTATCTTTAGAAGCATGTGAACCCAGATGGATGCCGGAAATCGTGTCGGTTCCCTGTTCCTGATAAGAGCGGCAATCGACACGTTCTGGTCGTCCGGCTCTTTCCAAGGCTTGATTCATATGTTTTTCCCAAGACTGTCTGTATTGGATAATCGCTTCCTTAGAGTTCCAGCGCGTAGTTTTTTCGTCACGCCGTCCATATAATGTACAGCGTGGATTTTTGGAGACCCTTATAAGATTTTCATTATAAGACTCAGAAGGGGTCAGCCATACCTTTTCTTTTCCTCTGTAGTACTGATATTCCTTTTCCCAGCCATCGTTTTTGGCTCTGCGGTATTCGTCAGAAGTAAAGGCTGCCGTCTCATCATTCCTGCGGCAGATATATTCTTTTTGTGTCTTCGGTGTCCATTTGCCGTTTTGGTCAAGTGGTCTGACAGTGAGAAGGATATGTACATGAGGATTGCGGAAAATCATGTCTTTTTTATCTGTGACTGGATTTCCCTTCATATCTATCGGCGTTCCGGTCTCATCGCGTAGCGGTGGATTATGTATATTGATATCTGCCACCATGCCATCTGATATAAAGGTGTCCTGGACAAATTCCTGTACAAGTCTGATATTTTCTTCCATGGACAGTTCCAGTGGAAGTGCAATCATGACCTCTCTGGCAAGTCTGGCATTTTTGCTCTTTTCACTTTTTTCAACAGCATTCCAGAGTATAGAACGATTACGAAATTCAGCAGGTGCATTTTCGGGAAGCATGATTTCGCTATATTCCACCCAGTTTTTTCTTGAATAATCCTCTACGATACCTGTATATTCGTTTTCTATTTTTTCAGCAGCACGATAAGCTGCTGCGGCTACTGCGCTCCTGCCCTCAGAGCGTTTTATGATTTGTATTTGGCATTGAAAGATTGCCATATTAGTCACCTCGTTTTTATTATTAATATGGAGATTTTCAGATGGGATAAAAGCGTTTTTTATCGGTGTCAGGATTAAGCATATTAGTATTGATAAAGAAAATATCTTTATTAATAAATCACAAGAGGTGAAAAACATGACAGGAGAAAAGATAACAGAACAGAATGAAGATATGCGTGTCCTGATTACATATAAGGGTTCTGCCGAGATTGGCAAGGAGTTTCAGGATGATTATATGATACTGGAACTGGTCACTGATGGAAGACCGGATGCATTAGCTTCGGCAGTTGTAAATTTTCCATTGCTGGATGGAAATAAGAGCATTTTTATCCATGACCTTATCTCTTATGAGTCAATGGAAGCAAAGGAAACGCTGTTAGAAGTAATAGAGAAATTTGCACGAAAACGGGGATATGCAGCCATCTACATCAACAGTATACGACAGGACAGAGGATTTCTGGATAAAGAGAACTTTATAGAGGTATCTGGAAGGACAATGGCGAAGAAGGATGTGAGCAGATGAATCCAAGGATATGGAAATGGATAAACCGGATTTTTTTAAGCGGTATCTGGGTGCAGCCATTTGCAATGGCAGGTCTGATTTGGTTTTTCAAAAATGTTTTGCAAGGTGATGTCTCATACCTTATCCTGTTTGTCCTGTCCTTCCTTCCATCTATATATATCTGGTCAGAGAATCAGAGAGAACAGGCTGCCGGGAAAATGGATTTCAGTATTGAAGATACGTTCCATGACAGACCGACAGAATATTCCAGTCCATTAAAGATGCAGGCAATGTATCCGAGGGTAAATGAGCGATTTTTGTTTGATTATCCGGAGGGAGTAGTGTTTGGAAGGACAGAGACAGGGATGGTTAAAAAACATACAGAGTATTTATGTAAACCATTAGAAAAAGAACATTATAGAGATGGACATGTACTACTGATTGGCGGCAGTGGAAGTGGAAAGAGTGCATCTGTCATCATTCCGACACTTCTGGCATCCCCTGATAATATGGGAATGTTTATTGTGGACATAAAAGGCGAACTTTGGCGAAAAAGCCGCCGCGTTGATGATAAAAATACGGTTATCATAGATTTTCAGGATAGGTCAAAATACGGATGGGATGGTCTGTATATGTTGAACAGTAAAGTGGAGATACGGGATAAGGATGTGAGGGAATGCATGGAGATGATAGCCAATAGTCTGATACCGATTTCTGCAAAGGACAGCAATGAGTTCTGGAAACAAAGTGGACGCTCCCTCTTAACAGGTGAATTGATAGGCTTATGGAAAGATGGGGAGACTAAAAATCTGTCAGAATTAATCAATATAATATTGTCCAGAGATACCAGAGAACTGGTTGAGGAACTGATGGATAAAGCAAAACCGAATGCATCCGAAACAAAATTTCTTTCTTCGTTTAAAAATCTTGCTGATGAGACACTGAGTGGAGTAGTACAACAAATGCAGGAATCTGTTAAGGTTTTTGTGGATGATGATATCCGTTACGCTTTTGAGTCCAATACGAAACGGGCGCATCCTCTGATGATAGAAGATGGGAAAGCCATATTTTTGGCTGTTCGTGAAGAAAAACTGGAAGCATATTATAACGTGATTAATCTTATCATTGCACAGGTTTTTGACAGTCTGATAAAGAGACCGGAGGGGAGTTTGCCGGTGATGGTTGTGATTGATGAGATGGCAAGGCTCTGTTCGCGTGGTGCAATATATGGTTTACATAATCAGATTTTATTAACAGGAAGAAGCAGAAATATCACCTTGATTATGGTTACACAGTCTTATGAGGCACTGTCAGGAGCGTATAGCAAGGATGACATACAGAGCATCGTGGCGAATAGCGCGTATGTCGTTGTTCTTGACTGTAAGAGTCCTGAAACAGCAAAAAGTATTTGTAGTATGGTAGGAAATTATAAGGAGAGGGAGAAAACGTGGTCAGGAACCGGAAAGAACCGGAGCGTAAGTATTTCTTACAGGGATAAGCCAATATTGGAGCCTTCTGACCTGTCAAAACTGGTTGTAGCAGATGAGGCGATTATCGTTTCTGCAGAGTTCGGATATTGCAGGGTGAAGAAGTGTTTTTATTTCAATGATGCAGTCTTGGGTGAATTATCTGGGAAGGTGCAGACATATAATCAGGAGGCACTGGGAATAGAAGGAAAAAATACAGTGCAGATGCCCGTTTATTCAGTGGATGCAGAAGAATCAGATAAAAATTGGATGGATATTTTAAATGACATATTGAAACAATGTGGCGGATTTTTGAAAAAAAAGTTTATGTATATAGTAGAACAATATAAAACAGGAGAGAAAAAAGATGAGAAAAGAAGAAATAGATGAATTACAAAGAGAAATGCAGAAGAATTTAGGCGAAAAATGGGAGGTAAAGCCGATGAGCGTAAAGAAAATCGGCGGCGATAAGGAGGCGATAGGATGTAAATTTCAGGGTGATGAGTTCATGGTCGTCTTATATCCGAATGAATATGAGAATCTTTTGAGGTCAGGAACCAGCATTGAGGAAATCGGAACGCATCTGGCACAGGAGGCAGAGCAGAAAAGATATGGCTTTCCACAGATGCCGAAAACGCCGGAAGAATTTAGAAGAGAGCTGTATATTCAAGTGATAAATGCTGATATGAACGAAGAACTGTTAAAAAATGTAGTGCATGATACCATGGGGGATGTTGCGGCGGTTGCCAGATGCAGGATTGCATCCGATGAACAGGGCGTGACTTCATTTTTAGTGACTAAGGAAAATATGGAATGTTTCCAGATGACACAGGGAGAGATTATGGAGCAGGCATATCACAATACCGCTGCTCAAAAGTATACCATGCAAAATCTAAATGAAATCATGCGTGAACTAATGACTTCAGAAGGATTAGACCCTGAGATGGTAAAGGAACTTACACATGAAGAAACGCCGTTATATGTTTTGACAAATTCTGAGAGAGTAAATGGGGCAAATGCGATTGTCTGCCCGGAGGTTTTACAGCATGTGTATGAGGAACTGGGGGAAAATTATTATATTATGCCAAGTTCTATACACGAGGTATTGCTTGTAAAAGAAAGCACAGGTCTAACACCAGATGAAATGAAACGTATGGTTCATGATGTAAACGTGTCAGAGGTACGACCGGAGGAACTGCTTTCGTTTAAAGTATTTCGTTATGATGGAAGGAAACTTTCAGTAGTAAATGAAGAAATACAGGAAATTTCAGAAGCAAAAGAAAAAATAAAACATAGTAAGTTATTGCATTGATGATGCAGGGAGGGAAGGATATGAGTAAAGAAGAGGTGCTGCTGGAAAGCATTAGAAACTATTTCCATGTAAGAAAGGGGCTGTTTAGTCTGGATATTGTCTTAGCGGATGGAAGAAAATTAGAAAGATATATTTAGAATGGATAAGGGTGTCAGAGATGGCATCCTTTTTTGACGATTTTTGTTGGAATGTGGGTGAGGGGGATGTATAATACAGGGTATAAGAGAATGTGAGCAAGGAGAGAAAAATGCGGAATTTAATTGACCTGAAGAGTCCAAATGTGAATTTGGTATTATCGAGCCTTTTAAAAGACAGAACTACGGGAAAAAACATCATATTTGCAACAGAGATATCAGATGATATCCATTTCACAACGAATATTACGAAAGACTTATTGTTGAAGGATAACCGTATAGATATAAGACCGCGTGTATCAAAAAGTATGGAGGAACAGGTCAAAAGGACGCGAAAAAAAGCAGAAGTATTTACGCCGTCATGGATTTGCAATAAAATGAATAATCACTGTGATACAGAATTTTTTGGACGAGAAAATGTGTTTAATATAGAAGACGGGCAAAAATGGATTTCAAATGATGAAAAGATAGAATTTCCTGCCGGGAAAACATGGAAGGATTATGTGGAATCAAAACGTTTAGAAATCACCTGTGGAGAAGCTCCATATCTTGTGTCGCGATATGATACTGTGACAGGTGAGATTATCCCGATTCATCAAAGAATTGGACTATTAGATAGAAAACTGCGAGTCATAAATGAGAACGTGACAACATATAAAACATGGATTCAGTGGGTGTATCGTGCATTTGAAAGTGTATACGGATATGAGTATCAGGGCGATAATCTTTTGATTGCAAGAATCAATCTTCTTGAAACATTCTGCGAATATATGAGAGACAGATGGCAGGAAGAACCAAATAAAACATCTCTTAATCGTATTGCTGATATCATCAGTTGGAATTTATGGCAGATGGATGGGATTTATGGGGTAATTCCATATGAAGGTGCTGTATATGTGCAAGAGGAAGAAGAGGAATCACACCAGATGACTCTTTTTGAGATATATGGAATTGCCGGGGAAGCCGAGCCGGAACCGGAGGCAGAACTGCCTGAAACCATAGATTGTAAGATTTATGATTGGGATGAAAATAAAATTATCACATATAAGAGTATGAGGGAGGAATAAAGAAAGATATGAAATTTGATTTTGTTATTGGAAATCCGCCATATCAAGAAGATACAGATGGCGCTGGAAGGCAAGCAAAACCAGTTTATAATTTATTTTTTGAAGAAGCTAAAAAAATAGAACCAGAGAGTATTTCCTTAATTACCCCATCTAGGTGGTTTTCTGGTGGAATGGGTTTAAATCAATTTCGAGAGGATATGATGAATGACCGTTCTTTAAAGGTTATTTGTGATTATACTAATGCAAAAGATTGTTTCCCAGATAATAGTATTAGTGGAGGGGTTAATTGTTTTGTTTGGAAAAAAGATTATAAGGGAGATTGTAGATTTATTAATACAACTAATGGTGTGACAACAGAGTTGGAGAGACCATTGAATGAGTTTCCTGTTCTTGTCAGATATAACCAAGCTATTACAATAATACATAAAGTACAAAGTAAATCAAAAAAAAGCATTGCTGATATAACGAGTGGATTAATGCCATTTGGATTGTCTACAAGTTATAGAGGGAGAAAAGTAAAGAGTAAAAAAGACAATCTTACATTATATGCAAGCAATTGTGTTACATATATTTCTGAGTCTGAGATTGATAAAGGATATGAATATTTGGATAAATATAAAGTGTTAGTAAGTAAAACAGGGGCTGAACATGCTGGTGAACCCAGTAGAGATGGGAAATTTAGAGTTATTCCATCATCAATGAAGGTCATTGAACCAAATGAAGTATGTACTCATTCTTATTTTCTAGTTGGGGCAACTAGTAATAAAAAAGTAGCTGAGCATATATGTAAATATATGAAAACAAAATTTGTCCGTTTTTTAATGCTTATGGCAATGAGCGGATTTGGTTTATCTAAAAATGTGCTTTTGTTTGTACCAATTCAAAAGTTTGATGATGATTCGGACATTGATTGGACGAAAAACATATCAGAAATTGATGAGTTATTGTATAAAAAATATAATTTTGACCCAAAAGACATTAATTTTATTGAGAACAATGTAAAGGAGATGGAATAAATGCAGAGACCGAATATTAAAACGGCGAAAAACGTAACGCCTATGATTTATGCTTATACCACTCCTGAGATTGCAAGACATGATGGATGGACTAAAATTGGATATACAGAACAAGATGTAGAAAAACGTATTAAACAGCAGACACATACAGCAGATATCAGTTACCATCTGGAATGGAAGGGAAATGCACTTTTTGATGATGGCTCTGGTGAATGTTTTACTGACAAAGATTTTCATGCGTATCTAAGAAAATCAGGTATAGAGCAGGAAAAAGGAAAGAATAATGAGTGGTTCCACGTAACGGGGCAGGAATCCAGAATAAAATTCTATGATTTCAGGATGAACCATGGAATCTTACAGCAATTGTCGGCAGTAATTCCATATAGACTGCGGAAAGAGCAGGAAGAAGCAGTTGAGAAGACTGTAGAGTATGAGGCAAAACATAAGGACGGGGAGTTTTTATGGAATGCAAAGCCTCGTTTTGGAAAAACTCTGTCAGTGTATGACTTCTGCAAAAAATCAAGGGCGAATACAGTACTGATTGTGACAAATAGACCTGCGATTGCTAATAGTTGGTATGATGATTACATGAAGTTTTTAGGGAAGGAATCTGGATATCTGTTTGTCAGTGAAGTAGATGCTTTAAAAGGAAAGGCTGGTGTACTATCAAGAAGCGAATATACAAAAGAACTTTTAAAGCATGATGATGAATCCTTTGGTAAATGCATTGAGTTTGTCAGTCTTCAGGATATGAAAGGTTCAAAATATTTCAGTACTGACGGGATTGATAAATTACAGGAAGTTGCAATGATGGAGTGGGATGTCCTTGTTATTGATGAAGCGCATGAAGGTGTAGATACCCTTAAAACAGATATTGCTTTTGAACGTATTAAGAGAAAATTTACCCTGCATTTATCGGGAACACCATTTAAAGCATTGGCAAATAATAAATTTGAGGATGATGCAATCTATAATTGGACATATGCGGATGAACAGGCTGCAAAGCGTGACTGGGATGATGCTTCTGAGGAAGAAAACCCGTATGCTGCATTGCCAAAATTGAATTTGTTTACTTATCAGATGTCAGAGATAATCAAGGATGAAATAAAACAGGGCGTGGAAATCAATGGCGAGACAGCGGAATATGCATTTGACCTGAATGAATTTTTTAGCACCAATAATGGGAAATTCAAATATGATTCATCTGTTGATAAGTTTTTAGATGCAATGACATTGCTAGAAAAATACCCGTTCTCCACACCGCAATTACGGGATGAATTAAAACATACTTTCTGGCTGCTGGACAGAGTAGAAAGTGCAAAAGCATTGGCATCAAAGTTAAAAGACCATCCGGTATTCAAGGACTACACAGTGATTCTGGCTGCCGGAGATGGAAAACTTGACGATGATGAGGAAACAAAAAAATCATATGATAAAGTTGTGGAAGCAATCCAAGAGAATGATAAAACTATCACTTTATCAGTAGGGCAGTTGACTACAGGAATCACAATTCCTGAATGGTCAGCGGTATTAATGTTAAGCAATGTGAAAAGCCCGGCTTTATATATGCAGGCTGCATTCCGGGCGCAGAATCCCTGCCTGTATAAGACCAGTTCCGGTTATGCCAGGAAAGAGAATGCATATGTATTTGACTTTGACCCGGCGAGAACATTGACCATATTTGAGGAATTTGCCAATGACCTGTCTGCTGATACATCTGCAGGTCGTGGTGATGTAGAAACGAGAAAAGAGCATATCAAAGAACTGTTAAATTTTTTCCCTGTTATCGGTGAAGATGAAAACGGTGAACTGATAGAACTGGATGCAGAAAAAGTACTGACGATTCCGAGAAAGATTCGTTCTGTAGAGGTTGTACGCAGGGGATTTATGAGTAACTTTCTTTTCCAGAATATTTCTCAGGTATTTGGAGCACCACAGGCAGTTATGGATATCCTTTCCAATTTTGATGCAGTGGGAGAGCCAAATAAGAAAGTGACTTTCTCTGAGGAAGTGAAGGAAGATTTATCGTTGAATGAGGATGGAGAGGTTGAAGTGCCGGACAGCATTATCCTTGGAGTATCGAATGATATATTTGGCGAAAAGATATTTGCACCTTCACAGGAAGAAGTGGTTGAAACAGTTTCAAAGATTGTAGAAAAACCGGATAGGGCAGAATCAGTGGTCAATAAACTGAAAACAGATACACATAATCAGGTGACTGCCGGGATTATATCAGAAGCGAAAAACGCATATGGTTCTGAGATGAAACCAGCGGACAAGAAAAAACTGGAATCCAAGATTAACAGTAATGCAGATAAACTGATTGATAAAACCTTTACAAATTACAATATTGATAAGAACATAGTTGAACAGGAAAGGTCAGATGCACTGAAATCACGTCATGAATCTGGACGTTCTACAGAAGAAATCAATGCGGAATTTGACAAGAAGGTTGAACAGGTAACAAAGCAGTTCCAAGAGACTTTGCAGACAGGATTAAAAGACCTTGTAGAAGAATCTAAAAAAGAAGTCGTAAAAACAGTGGAAACCAATAAGCGCGAACGTGAAAAATCAGTGATTGAAGAGGGCATACGAAACCATCTGAGGGGATTTTCACGTACTATCCCGTCATTCCTGATGGCATATGGAAATGACAAGGTGACGCTTGCGACTTTTGATACGGTCATCCCGGATAAGGTATTTAAGGAAGTAACGAGTATCACACTTGACCAGTTTAGATTCCTGCGTGATGGTGGTTCTTATGAAGACCCGGAAACAGGAGAACAGAAGGAATTTTCCGGTCAGTTGTTTGACCCGGTTGTGTTTGATGATTCTGTGAAGGAATTTCTGGCATTGAAGAAGAAACTGGCAGATTACTTTGATGAAAAGAGTGTGGAAGATATCTTTGACTACATACCGCCGCAGAAAACGAATCAGATATTTACACCAAAGAAGATGGTAAAGAAAATGGTTGATATGTTAGAGGAAGAGAACCCCGGATGTTTTGATTTACCAGATAAAACATTCATTGACCTTTACATGAAATCAGGACTGTATATTGCAGAGATTGTTAAAAGGCTGTATCAGAGTGATGAGATGAAACGCTTATATCCAGATAAATATGACAGATTGAAACATATTTTTGAAAAACAAGTCTATGGATTGGCTCCCACTGAGATAATCTATAAGATTGCGACCAGTTATATCCTTGGATTTGATGAGGATGTTAAAATCACACATCATAATTTTAAACAGGTAGATGCGCTCCCTTATGCAAAAGATGGAAGTTTGCAGAAAAAACTGGACGAAATCTATGGTGACTAAATAATTATGTAAACTAAAAAGGACTGCATCCGGTTAGTATATCTGTGATGCAGTCTTTTTCTGTTAAGATTTTTCATGAGAATTATTATCGGATGCAGAGCATAATTTGTCCTTCAGCATTTCTAAGATGTCATCTTCACTCTGATAGGCTGCATCTTCAGGCAGCAATTTATCTACTATTTTTCCAAGAGTAACTAAATGCTTAGTTTGGTTCCGCTTGGCAAGGGCGCGCTGGCGGTTCTCTTCCAATTGCTTGCGATGCAGTGCCTGTTCTGCTTTTAGTTGTTCAATTTCTTCCATTTGTTCTTGAAAATTATCCATTTACATACACCTCCCTCTGCGTTTTGGCTGTATTGTTTCTGATACTGTTTGCTTGACTGATTGCATTTGTGTCAATGTCTGCTCTGTCTTGGAAATGATATCATTAGAGGTATCACGTATGATTTCCAGACTCTCTTTCAGTTCTTTTGTTTCTTTTCCAGTAGACCATCCTGCAATATATCCGAAAGAATAATCTGAGACATCCATTCCAAAATACTGGCATACGACATAAGCAATAGATTCTGCCTGTACCTCTCTGGTAGGAGAGTCCTTGGGTGCATCTGGAATATTGGTATTGTGAATAGTGGCGTGGGCGATTTCATGTATCAATGTTTTTACGGACTGTTTTTCAGACAGGGTACTGTCAACAGTGATTGCATTTTTGTCCAGACTGTAGAAACCGTTTGCACTACCTTCTATTGGTTGAAATGAAACCGGAACTGGGCTGATTTGCAGGAGTGCGTCTCGCAATTCTTTTTGGTAATCTGTCAGTTCTCCGGTCAGTTGTTGGGAGAGTTCAACCAGTGGTTTTCCCTCAGTCTGGCTTACATCAAAGGTGTGACCGATTTTAAAGTGAGGTATGATTACTTCAACGATTTCACGTTTTACATTTCCATCTGCCAATAACTCCGGCTTCCCTGTCTTTGGGTCTATGACATCTTTGATTTTTTCTTTCTTATACGGTGCAGGGCAGATGATTTTGATTCCGCGTTCCCCGGCTTTTACTTGTCGTCCTTGACTTTTCCATCCACTGTAGGATGCACAGATGGTTGCCTCTGGGCGTTGTATGGCAATCAATATCTGATTGTTCAGAGAGTAAGAGTGAAATTTAGACATTTGGTTAAGAAAATTTTTGTATTTTTCGCCATTCATGAACTCATGGATGGATTTTTCAAGTTGTTCTGTTATCTCTTTTAATGCTGCTTTTTTATCTTTCTTTTCAGAATCACTATATTTTTTTGTCATGATTAAACCTCCATATTTCAGTGATAATTACAGTATGCAGGAAATCAGATGGGATAAAAAAAGTATGGAGGAAATGTCGGAAATTGTAGAATTATTGCGGACGATTTTGATTGTACAGTTATAATACATGTTATAGAATAAGAAGAATTGAAAAATCAAAGGAGGAAGGTTTTATGGAAGCATGGGGACGGGATATGATTTATGACGTTGTAATTGGGGCGGTTGAAGAAGATAGTGATAATCCAGATGTGAAGACTGTTTTTGGGGAAGATTCTTTGTGTGAGAAATTATATGAAGAGATATACCAGACAAAAGAGCGGTTAAATAAAAGGCTTGGAAAAGAAGGAGAAGAAGACGCTGATATTGAGAAAATCATAAATAATATGTTTGACATTTGCCGGATAGTGGGAAATAAGATGTATGAATATGGGATGTCTTCGCAGAAGTGAAAATCTGAAAACTGATGAATGAGAAAACGTAAAGTAAAGAATTGCTCTCTACTTTACGTTTTTTTGATAATGTTATGAGTGGAAAGACATTTCAACAACTTTTCCATTGGTAACTTTAATCCATAGCCCTAAGCCATTTAATCGTTTTACAGTAGACATGAAATGTGCCTTAGTGCTGTAGCGTTTTCCACCCTCTTCATAGTAACAGTATTTAGTTTTGGATGTAAGTTTAAAAGTATGCTTTCCATATTTGACAAAGGCTTTTTTGCTTTGATTATTCAATGTTCCATTTTTAGAGGTATTGAATGAGGAATACATAGTTAATGTATTTCCTTTACATGTAGCTTTCATTGTACCTGTCATATAATACTTTTTTCCGCTATATACTTGAACGCCGCCCTTCTGACGATGTAGCCAAGTATAATAATAAGTTGTCCCGGATTTACTGGTTGCTGCCTGTACCTTTGAGGCTCCCATACATCCGGTAACGAGGCAGATAGCAAGTAAGATTGCTAAAACTTTTTGAAACCTGTTTTTCCATGTTTTCATAATGAAATCCTCCCTTCGTTTATAAGATTTATTATAGTATCAGAGAAAAGCAAGGTCAACTGTCAGATTGCAATTAAATAATAAGATGTGTTAAATAAGAAAAGCGTAGAGCAGTGATAAGTACCCTGTTCTACGCTTCTTTTATGTTATGAAAAAAGTTTCATGCTGACGACTTTTCCGTTTTTAACAGCAATTATCAGCCCTAGACCGTTTAATCGTTTCATATAATTTATACATTGTGACTTGGACATATAATAGCAACCATCATAAACATCATATACCTGTGAGAAATATTTGGTTTTAGAGGTCAGTTTGAAGGTATGTTTTCCGTATTTTACGAACTTCCTTTTGCTTGGGTATGAATTAAGATTTTTTGATTTATGAAATGAGGAATACATTGTCAATGTGTTTCCCTTGCATACAAATTTCATTGTTCCACAGCTATAATAATATCCCTTCCAACTATATTGTTTTTTGCCGCCCTTCTGACGATTGAGCTGGGTATAATAATATGTTGTGCCGGATTTCTTAGTTGCTGCCTGCACTTTTGAGACTCCCATGCATCCGGTAACAAGACAGATAGCAAGTAAGATTGCTAAAACTTTTTGAAACCTGTTTTTCCATGCTTTCATAATGAAATCCTCCCTTCGTTTATAAGATTTATTATAGTATCAGAGAAAAGTGAAGTCAATGAACTTACACGATAGAAAACGGTTTTGGGGTGACGGCGGCAGGCGGCAAAAGGAAGACACCTGCGGTGGTGGTAGAACACCAGCATTGGTGGTGTGTATGTGCGCCCTTCAACTATTAATTTAACAGAAGAATCCTTGTCAATCTTCATCTGAATCTGTATCAAAATCTAAATCTGTATCAAAATCTAAATCTTTGAACGGGTCGCTGGGGTCTCGTCCGGCTATAATATCTTGATAATAATGCACTTGACTATTTAGTACTTTTTGAAAATTTTTGCTTGTACTTAATTCTTGTTTTACCATTCTTAATTCTGTCTTTAAATGACGCATAGTTTCTTTCAAATTTTCATATTCTTTGTGTGATACTGCAAGTTCTGTTTTCAATTCATTATATTGTTCTAATAATTCCCTGTACTGTTCTGATGATTCCTTATATAAACATTCTTGTTCCTGTAAATCCTGTTTCAATTGGTCTATTTTAACTTTGAGATGTGAGTTGTCATTTTGGAGAGAGCCGATTTCTTGACTTAGCCTTTGGGCAATATCCATGTTGGAAGCGTTTTGCTTTACGGTATCAGAAAGTTTTTGAATTTGATTTCTAACTATTTGTGAGTCTTCGGGTTGGGCTTGGGGACGTCTATGTTCTTCCAAAAATTCTACTGCTTGGTCATCAAGATATTGAGTTTTACCTACTTTTCTTATATGCGGAATAAGGTCAGCGCGATATTTCTTAACCTGACGACGTACAGTTTCGTATGAGATACACCGCCTATCAGCATATTCTTGCAGCGTAATAGGTTCATACTCACATACCCAGAAAGGGTCTTTATAGCATTTGCCCGGATAAGGGTGTGATTCATCAAAAGAATCATAGATAAGATTGTCATAAAAATAATCTTCGTTGGTTTTACTCATAAAAATTTCCTCCCTATAAAGATAATACATTTACATATTTATCTGTTTGAGTATATTATAACATACAACGTTTCATTATGGAAGAGAAAAATGAATAAAAAAATGAAAACAACATCTCTTGACAAAGCCACGTTGTATGTATATAATGTGAATCAAAATAAGGAACAAAAAAGATTCAACGGAAGATTGGATTTTTCCAGCATACTAAATATGAAGACAGAATGAAGTTCCGGAAAGGAGAATGAGCCATGAAGAATAGCGGTTAGAGAGAAATTAATTCGAGATAATACTTTTAGGGAAAGTTACCCGTTGACATAAATTTTATAAAAGAAAGTAGGATAAAAATGAGAATAGAAAATACGCTTATGGAGAATGGAACGTTAGGGATGCAGATAGAATCGCCAAAAGACTGGAAGCCGCCGGAACCGCCGAACGACTGGAAGCCACCGGAAGTGATAAAACCATCTGTTAGTTCAAGTAAAATCCCGGCAGAAGCATATGTGAAAACTATACCGCGGGAAGCCTTTTACAAAGAAGAGTTATATAAACGCATATGTTGCGTAAATGTTACAGAATGTTCTTGATGAGGATTCATTTCATTGAACAAATTGGAGCAGGATATATAAGTATCCTGAAATGACAAAAGGGTTTCACGTTTAAAATAGAGACCATGAAACAAATTAACAGCAAAAACTCGACAATAATTCGCTAACATTTGAAATGTCAGCATAATGATATCGTAATGAATAAATTAGTTTTCTAGGTAATTGCGAAACAAGTTCGCAATCCTGACTAAAAAGCGGTAAGAATCCTGCAACGCAGGATTCTTAAGTGAAAAATAGGTACTTCTAAATTTGAACATGACTAAAAGACTTCCCAGATAAACTGCGAAGAAAAGATTGTATGCATATTAATAATCAGGCAATCAAAGGCTTCAAACTCCGGATGTATTGGTATTGATGAATCTTATCAGCGACAAGCACAGTAACAAGCTGGGTAATTCCTGCAAGCAGTAAATCAGCATGAAGTGTTTTCTCATTCTGTGTTTTACGATCTGCAATGCAGAAACTATCTTTGAAATGGTTGATTGACTTTTCAACATTTACACGGATCTTGTAAGTATCCTCCCATTCCTGTGAGCCGCGTTCTACACCAGGATAGGCACGAAGGTTCTTTTCAGGATAAATGTAGATCATTCGTCCGCAGGAAGAAGATGTACATGGATTGTCACAATGACATACGCGATGTTTTGACTTGTCGGCAGGATTGTATTTCCATTTCATTTTTGGACATACAAACTTCATGGTAGGAAGTTTGCTCCGCAAATGGGATCTGCTTCCTTCACGCCGCATCGGAAGTGATGGATCGTGAGGACAGCAGGGAATACCGTTTTCATTGACAGTATAGTCGGTTCCTTCCACAGAAAGCTTTGTTTTTAAAGGGATAAAAGCTTTTTGAAAGCCAATTTCTTCAAAGAGGGATTTGTAAATGTTAATGGCATCAAACGCAGCATCTCCAAGAAACGTCTTTGAATTTATTAAAGGATGTTTCTGGAAAAAGTCAATTAAAACTGGAAGAAGTGCTTTCGAATCGGCAAGGGATTTATCCTCATCCGGTGAATCTGATTTCTTCCCTACAACGATATCAGGATGTTTTTTTAGAAAGTCCTTGTTGTAGAAAGTGATGTCACGAACAATACCAAGCCCGTTCGTAATAATGCCAAATTTATAGGCGTAACAGAAATGTCCATTGATGTACATCTGCTGGATTGCCTGATTGGAAGCCGCATGAGTTGGCATAGAGCCATAAGCAGCTTTATAAGGATCATAGGAATCATCAAGGTTATGGGACTTTTTGAAAGCCTTTAGCTGCTTGATAATACGATTGGCATATTTGGGGTTATTTTCTGTAACCCATGCTTCAATGCCAGAGGTATCAAAGATTGTCATGGAAGCAAGGGCAGGATCAAGACTTTGGCAGATCGGTTCGGTCAGATCAACAAGATGATCGAACATAGATTGTAAGTCCGATAAAAAATCCTGTTTGAAACGTGTAAATTTGGAACCATCCGGAACAACATCAAAACCGCAGAAATCACGCAGTTCCTGGGAAAATTTCAAAAATACGATCAGGAGTGTGTCCGTCGGGATTGAGAAAATACGCTGTATAAGAAGTGCCTTAAGCATTGGATAAAGCTGATGTTTGCGAGGTCTTCCGGTACTGGCGTAAAAATGAGAAATAAAAGAAACAGGAACAATTTCATCAAGGTTAATGGCTTCATCAAGAAGCGAAAGGAACTGATATTTGTCGTTGTCGAATTTATTTTGACAATTTTCAAAAACTTCTGCTAAAGTGAGCTGCTTATGTGTTATCATATAGGTATATCTCCTTTAAGGTGGATTGGTATTTAGTTTCTAGTCAACTCTATTTTACCATAAACCTTGAGGAGATATTTTATTTTAACGACAAAAAATACCGTATTTATGCGGTGTTTGGCGTTTCGCAAACGCCTAAAAGTGTCTAGGATAATGAAAGACTAACTATTAAAAGTCAAGTCTAAAAATCAAATTTTTTGAATGAATTGCAGAAATGCATTTCAGATATATTTGCACATTGAAAACTGCATGACAAGCGGAGTGTCGTTGTCGGCACTCCAAAAAGGAGATATTTACAGAAAAATTAAGAGGCATTTCTATACGACTTCCCTGTTTTTTCCCATTGCATAAACGGTTCTTACCAGTTTCTTTGTGGCGTGGGATAAAGCAACATTGTAATGTTTGCCTTCGGCTCGTTTCTTTTTAAGATAAGCCCCAAAGGATTCATCCCAGTGACAGACGTATTTGGTTGCATTATAAAAAGGGCATACCTCAGATACCGGGATCCACGCTTTTCCATGTGGGAATAGCAGTTATCCAACTGTCCGGACTGGTAAGTAGAGGGTGACATTCCGGCATAAGCAAGTATTTTGTCCGGTGAATCAAAACGACTGAAATCACCGATTTCAGCAATGATCATTGCACCCATGCGATAGCTGATGCCCGGTATGGTAAGGATTGGAGAGTTAATCTCATCCATAATGGATTTGATTTCATTTTCGATTTCCTCGATCTCTGTATCTAATTCACGAATGAGTTTGATGGTATGTTTTAATTCCAGAGCTTTTGCTGGCATATTTGAGCCGATGGAATTTCTTGCAGATTCATACTTTGATGAAGTAAATGAAGAACCTGTTATATATCATTGGAAGTACAAACTTGAAGAAATTGATCCAAATGAAAAAGTGGTGGTTGATACGTTGCCAGTCAAAAAGTCGAGTTAATTACTGACAGCTATAGTAGTTTATTGTAAATGAAATGTCTAATCTCCTAGCTATGCTGAGGAGATTAGAGTAGTTGGAAACGGTGAGGATATCAATAAAAATTTTCCTATGCTACAATGAAATTGGTGTCTCAAGCCAAATTTCATTGTAGCATAGGAGGTTCAAATGGACAACAGAAGTTCATCACACTCGATGGAAATGCCAGTATCATATAGTTTTTATTCCAAAGTATTGTATGGGAAATTGAGGGAAGATGTAAGGGAGATTCTTAGTACATTGTGTAAATATAAAGATGTGGATATTATTATAAATGCAGTATTTGTGGATTATGTGCATCTAATTGTAGTGCTTCCGCCAAAACTCAGTATATCTAATTTTAAGGGATACTTGAAGGGTAAAAGTACGTTAATGATTTATGACAAGTGCAGGTAAAAACAGAGTGAGTGGGGTATGGCGTTTGGGGCAAGGTGATATTTATGTAGAAACAATTGGTAATATCACCGACGAAGCAGTACAAAAATATATTAAAGAGCAAGCAGAGGAATCAAGAAAAGAAGATTCAAGAAGTACCGCTTTATAAGCGGATCAGTAATAATGCTTGTGGCACTGCTCTTTGTGGAGAGCAGTAACATTAGCCCTTTAGAGGGCTAAAAGCAAAACATCAGTTGAACTGGTGGTTGCTGACTTAGAAGGAAAGGAATTTAAATGATGAAAAGGGTAATTTGGCGGGCTAATCAGGTAATTAGCATAGAAACCAGACGTAGAGATGAAAATAGAAAAGAAAATGTTTATGTGTTGGCACAAATGATAAATAGAGCTCAGCTATTAGTATTTAATTTATTTAATACAGATAATAATTGGGAAAATATTGATTTAAATAAAGCGCCTATTTTATTCTGTACCTACGTTACAAAACAATTTATCTCATGCAGCAATATTTATAAGCAAAAAGTGGAGCCGCTTAAGGAGTATAAGCCGCCTGTATATCAGATCCATATGTTGGGTATACGCGCTAGAAAGATAACTCTATGGGAAGGTACGGCAGATGAACGGGAGATAATGTTTCTCGGAGATGGTGGAGGAGCGTTAATAGAAGGAGATATAGGAAATTGTATTTATATCATGCCTGAAATTCCGTTTACAGATAATGAGACAATAGATAAATATGAATTAACTAATGTTCGAATTTATGCAGAATTTAATGAACGATTATATCTTTGTTATAAATTTGGTAAAAATGTGGATCCTATGAAAGATTTAGTTTTTAATAGACCGATTCCTATAGAGTATAAAGAATATATTGATATTATTTCATCATAGGAAACTAAGGAGAAAAAAGAAATACATGCGTTTGACTGGAAACAGATGGGGCAGATTTTCTTACTGGTGTGGCAATACACTTTGTATTTAAAGGCATAGATGAACTAAGGACTGGTAAAAAACGGCATATCGTGGCCAGTATTCATTTGATATGAACGGAAATGAGGTTTCTTGCATATATGATTTTTATGACATTGAAAATTTGGCAGCTATAGAGGATGCAAGATTTTATAATGAACCTACATTTTATAAGGTAGAAGTTGGTGGTAATCAAAGTGTATATGTTTCGACAGGGAATATAAGGCAAAGTCAATTTGCGGAAATTGTAAATCAATCTTCTGGAGATATTTCAATAGTTTCTGGTATGCATGGAGGACCAGATGGATCATTACTGAGCGAGTATAATGGTGTTTCAGGAAAACAATTATTGAACGAAGATTTAAAAGTATGGGGGGATTCACTAAATATAAAAATATACGATGTAAGTAAATTGAGCTCAGAAGAATTGAAATCAGTTATAAAATCAAGTGACATTACAATATGTGGTTGGTGTTTTAGCGAAAGAAGCAAATTATTATTAGAAGCACTTGGTTGCTTATAATGCGAAATGATAGATACTTTTCTTTTGGTGAGTGCTATTTTATGTTAAATTATATAAATATCTGATTTGTATACGAGGAGAGAGAATAATGAATTCTGATATGACAAAGTATTGTTATCAACATTTTGAAAATGCATACAATATTGGGTGGAATGTAAATTTTGATAGTACAGTGGAAAGTAAAGAGACATTTGATTCAATATTCATAGAAAAGCTGACTTTATATTGTGAGAATCCATTAAATAGCGATTTGAATGGTGTATGTCGTGAAACAGAGATTGATGGAAAAAAGTATGTAAAAGGGTTTGGAGAAATACGCATCATTGATTTAAAAAAGAAAATAAGATATGCGGCGCCAAATGTTATTATAGATGATATATTAAATGGAAAATATATACCGCCAATAGAATTTGTCGATGCAGTTTTAACAGGACCGACTTTTGATTCTGAAGAATATCAGGAATTTTATTTAAATTATTCGGAAAAAAACTTTTGGGGAGAAAACGAAGAAAATTTAAAAAAAATAGTTAAGGTATTGGAATTGGCAGGAGATTTTGAAGGCTTTAAAGATTATATTTTGAATAACGATTTGATAAATATAGTTGTCCCTAAAGGTTCGTTACTTAATTATACAATCACAGAAGGGAAAGAAAAGGAAGCACTTTGGCTTATTGAAAATGGTATAGATATTAATGCTTTTGACGGTTTGGAACTTATGACGGCAATAAAAAAGAACAACAATATAATTGCAAAAAAATTAATAGATGAAGGTATTGTTATTAACAGTAGAGAGATGAAAGATAATCCTTTAGTTAGTGCGATTCGTTTTTCAAATGCCTTTCTTGTAGAGGAACTTATGAAAAATTACAGGAATTTGATAGTAACTTATTCAAACGAATATGTAAGAAATTGTAGTGTTTTAGATATTGCTGAAAGAACGAAAAATGAAAAAATAATAAATATAGTTAAGAAGTATTTAGTATGATCTATTGATGTTAATATAAATTCAAAAAAATTGATAATAGTTGTTTTTCAGGTTTAAGTTCGTAAGAGAATAATAATTTTTTGATATGTTTATAAGTTTGGAGAACCAGTGACAACTGATATTCCAATGTTACGTGATGGAACAGTTTATGAAGTTTATATTATAAGAAAAAATGGTGATTGTAGTAAAAATGAAATTAAAGCGATTGAGAAATTATGTAATGTAAATTATATCAAAGCGAGGGTAAATTGGTAGACAAAGTGTTTTTAGTGCGGAAGGGGACGCATATAAGATGAAAGATTTGAACCAAGCAATATCAATTTATGAAGTAAGACCTTGGTACTCATACTAATATATTTTACCTGCTTCGTTAGGTCAGGAAGAATAGGAGAGGTTTATGGCAGAAGGATTACAAAGGAGAATTGAATATTCCGATTTAAAATTTATCAGTTCCTTTGCCATGGAAAAGATCCTTGATTTTCAGACATGGGAGGTGCCAGGGGAACATGCCAGAGGAAACTTTCGACTTCTGTTGTCAGAAAACGAGACAGGCATAAACAGCATGAATGCACCCATACAGCTTTTGGGGCAGGGGAATACTGCGGGAGCGTTGTTCAGCGGATATCCGGAAAAGGTGGAAATCAAAGAAGAAAGAGGATACAGGATTGCAGACATACAGGCTGTGTCAGGAACAATTCTTTTAGATCAGAAAAAAAGTAACCGGGTATTTCAGAAAAAAGTACAGACTTATATGGGGATTGCCAGTGCCGTAACAGCAGATACCGATCACTGCGCCTGCATACTGCCGGGGAGCGACATGCGAACAGGAGGGACACTGATACAGTATCAGGAAACAGACTGGAGATTTCTGAAAAGAATGGCGTCCCAGCTTGGACTTCCATTAGTGCCGGATACCAGCTATTATTATCCCCGCTTTTACCTTGGATTGC
>ERZ827363.1151-NODE-1151-length-26762-cov-6.215299_pt1 | contig 26762 bp, 18 predicted proteins | sample MGYA00519776_ERZ827363 | MGnify/ENA primary metagenome ERZ827363 (study PRJEB31778, sample SAMEA3449288) | human gut metagenome | biome: human gut; feature: human-associated habitat; material: faeces | place: United Kingdom | collected 2010/2012 ...
AATGCTGTTGTGATCGAAGGAGTTCAAGTTGGAAACGGTTCAGTCGTTGCCGCTGGAGCGATCGTTACTCAAGATGTCCCTGAAAATGTGGTCGTAGCTGGTGTCCCAGCTCGTATCATCAAGGAAATCGATGAAAAAACACAACAAAAAACAGCACTCGAAGACGCCTTGCGTAATTTGTAAGATAGGAATGGTAGAGGCTGGGCAAAAACTGTCCAGCCTTTGATGTTTGAAGGGAATAATTGTATGACGCAGTGGTTGATTGGCATCTTTGTTCGCTTGATTAAGCTCCAAAGATGACCTAATCAACTGTGCGGGGGTGGGAAGACGAACTCCTTTTAAATAATAGGAGTTCTTTCCCACTCCTATTCTAATAGAAAGAAGACGACTATGACATTGGATTTAATCAAAATCAGACGGGATTTGCACCAAATCCCTGAAATTGGTTTGGAAGAATTTGAAACCCAAGCCTACCTCTTAGAGCGAATCGCAGAGATCACAGCGGGCAAGGACTTTGTTGAGCAACGGACTTGGCGGACCGGGATCCTGGTTTATCTCCATGGGTCTGCACCTGAAAAAACGATCGGCTGGCGGACGGATATCGATGGCTTACCGATTGTGGAACAAACGGACCTTGATTTTGCCTCTAAGCATGAAGGACGGATGCATGCTTGTGGTCATGATATGCACATGACAACAGCCCTCGGGCTTTTGGATCAACTGGTCCAAGTGCAACCAAAGAATAACCTGCTCTTTCTCTTCCAACCAGCTGAAGAAAATGAGGCTGGTGGGATGCTCATGTATAAGGACAATGCTTTTGGCGACTGGCTCCCTGATGAATTTTATGGTCTGCATGTACGCCCTGATTTGAAGGTGGGAGACATTGCGACCAATACGGGTACCCTTTTTGCAGGGACCTGTGAAGTCAAGATCACCTTTACAGGAAAGGGAGGGCATGCCGCCTTTCCACATGAAGCTAATGATGCGCTAGTAGCAGCCTCTTACTTTATTACCCAAGTCCAATCGGTCGTGAGTCGAAATGTCGATCCAATTGAAGGTGCTGTGGTGACCTTTGGTTCCATGCATGCAGGAACCACCAATAATGTGATTGCTGAGACAGCCTTCCTTCATGGGACCATTCGGACCTTGACCATGGAGATGAACCTACTGACTCAAAAACGGGTCAAAACGATTGCGGAAGGGGTTGCAGCCGCTTTTGATGTAGAATTAGATCTGGAACTCAAGCAAGGAGGTTACCTGCCTGTGGAAAACCAACCAGAATTGGCCAAAGAACTCATGGACTTTTTCACAGCTGAGGAAGATGTGAATCTGATTGATATCCTGCCTGCGATGACAGGAGAAGACTTCGGCTTTCTCTTGAGCAAGGTCCCTGGGGTCATGTTCTGGTTGGGGATTGATACCCCTTATGCTTTGCACCATCCGAAGATGAGCCCAAATGAAGCAGTCCTTCCCTTTGCTGTGGAAAACATTGGTAAATTTTTGAAAATGAAAGCCAACCAATAAAGGAATGATTCAACTCCGTCTGGAGTTGGGTTTTTTCTTTGTTGTATAAAAACTGTTCGGATCTTTCCTAAAAAATGATACAATTAAAGCTAGACAAAAGGAGTAGGGAATGAAGAAAACACTACGAAAAGAAACCATTGCAGCCATGAAACTGTTGCCAGAATCCGTAAAAACTCAAGCAGATGAAGAGCTGACTCAGCGCCTCTTGGAGTTACCAGCTTTTCAGGAGGCAAAGACCCTTGCGACCTATCTGTCTTTTGACCATGAAGTTTCCACAGCTGGCTTGATCCAAGCAGCTCTTCAACTTGGAAAACGCGTCTGTGTTCCCCGTACCTATCCACAAGGGCGGATGGAATTTGTGGAATACGATCCTGACATTTTGGAAAAGACACGCTTTGGTTTGCTGGAGCCCAATGAAAAAGGAAAGCTTGTGGATCAGTCAGAGATTGATCTGATCCATGTACCAGGCGTGGTCTTCCAGTCAAAAGGCTACCGAATTGGCTATGGTGGTGGCTATTATGATCGTTATTTAGAAGATTTTACTGGAAAAACGGTTAGTACGATTTATTCCATCCAGCAGAAGGAGTTCCAGCCAGATACGTTTGATCAGGCAGTTCAGGAGGTGCTAGTCTATGAAGTTACTCTTTGATCGTCGTTATCCTGTGACCAGCCTCTTATTGCTCGTGACAACGGCAGTCTTTCTTTCCATGTTTATCCGATTTGGAGGCGACTACCAAACAGGTGCTGCTGTTTACTATAGCGGTGGGATTATTGGAGAGGTTGTGAAAGTCGATCCTAGCCAGTTATGGCGAATAGTGACAGCTACATTTGTTCATATCGGCCTAGAACATTTTGTGCTCAATATGATCACCCTCTATTACTTGGGACGTTTGGCAGAAGATCTCTTTGGTTCCAAGGCTTTCTTAGCTCTCTATCTCTTATCAGGCATGATGGGCAATGTCTTTGTTGCTATTTTTACGCCAGATGTGATTGCAGCAGGAGCTTCTACAGCCCTCTTTGGACTGTTTGGGACCATTGGTGCTTTGCGCTTTATTGTCCAAAGTCCCTATATTCGCCACTTGAGTCAGTCCTATACCAGCTTGATTGTGGTCAATTTGATCTTTAGCTTCATGCCAGGGATCAGTATGGCGGGGCACATCGGTGGCTTAGTAGCTGGGGTGATGTTGGCTTATGTCTTTCCAGTAAGAGGGGAAGCTCGCTTTATGAACCGAACCTATCAGATGAGTGCGGCCCTATCTTATCTCTTGCTTTTACTTTATTTCTTAGGTAAAATCTTGACTCTATTTTAAGAAGAGGCTAGGACAAAAGTCCTAGCCTCTTAATTGTTTTTGGATTGTCGAGCAAGACGCAGTGGTTGAGTGGGCTCTACTACGCTGATTTCATCAGCTTTTACAGCCCTACTCAACTGTGCGGAGGTGGGACGACGAAATCGAATTCTAACGAATTACCGATTTCTGTCCCACTCTCTTTTTTTCCTAAAAAATGTAGTGCAATCGTAAACTAACAGAAAATTGTTTGAAAAGCAAAGAATTGTATATATTTATTATAATATGTTTGCAGGAGTCAAGTGGACCCACTATTGCTAGGTCCATAGAGAAGGTAATCATGGGTAAAAAGGTATAAAAATGCAAAATAGAAAGCGCTTGCAAAAGGTTTAGGAAAGGTGTAAACTGGAGATATAAAAATCAAAAATAGTGCTATTTTGTCAGAAGTAGTGCAAAAATAAAGGAGATTTGCCATGAAAAAATGGTTGTTAAAACTCTCATTGGTAGCGATGACACTCTTACTCCTACCAATTCAAGCTGTTCAAGCCTGTTGCGGTTTTATCATTGGTCGCCAATTGACCAAGGATGGGACCACTCTCTTTGGTCGGACAGAAGACTATCCTTACTATCCAAATGGTGGAAAGCACAACAAAAACTTTGTGGTTGTTGATGCGAAGAACTATAAGGAAGGGGATCAACTGGAAGACGAATCTAATGGTTTTACCTATCCACATGCTGCCAGTGAAATGAAATACACAGCGACTTATGACTCTGCTCGTGGAGATGGTAGTAACGGTGCCTTTGGTGAACACGGATTTAACGAAGCTGGCGTCTCTATGACCTCAACTGTTACAGCAATTCCAAACAAAAAAGTCTTGAAGACTGACCCATTGACAGAAAAGGGAATTCCAGAAGCTGCTATGTTGGACGTGGTTTTACCACGCGTTAAGTCTGCTCGTGAAGGGGTTGAATTCCTAGCTAAAGTCATTGAAGAAAAAGGATCAGCAGAAGGGAATGTTGTCGTTTTTGCAGACCAAAAAGAAACTTGGTATATGGAAATTCTTTCTGGTCACCAATATGTAGCGGTAAAAGTCCCAGAAGACAAATATGCAGTCTTTGCAAATACCTACTACCTTGGTCATGTGGATTTGAATGACAAGGAAAATGTGATCGCTTCGAAAGATGTCGAAAAAGTAGCCAAAGAATCTGGTAACTACAAGACAGACAAAGATGGTAACTTCCATATCGCTAAATCTTATGGACCAGAAAAATATGCTGAAGGAGACCGTTCACGTACTTACGCAGGAATCACTCTTTTGGATCCAAAATCAAAAGTGACTTATGAAGATGATGAATACGAACTCTTCCGCTCACCAACAGATCCAAACAAGAAATTTACTTTGGAAGATGCCTTTGCTCTCCAACGCAACCGTTTTGAACATTTGAATGGTCGTTTTGTTCCAGACGATCAAATTGGTGTCAAGAAACAAGGGGATAATGGTAGCAATGATGCTGTTCGTAAAGACCAATACAAGTATGCTTTAGGAAACGAAAACGTCATTGATGCCCATGTTTACCAAATCAATCCAAACCTTCCAAAATCATTTGGTGGTACTTTATGGCTTGGTATGGGACCATCTCGGAACACTCCTTATGTTCCATTCTATGGTAATCTAAAAGATACTTACGAAGCCTTCAAACCTCAAACAGCAACTTATGATCCAAATTCATGGTATTGGACAGTATGGCACATTGACAACATGGCGATCAATAACCAAGATGTCTTTGGAAAATCAGTTCAAGATCACTGGAAAGCTCTTGAAAAACAATTGATTATTGAACAAGAAGCTAGTGATGCGAAATATAAAGCTTTGAAAGATAATCCGGAAGCTGCTAAAGCAGTAGAAGACGAAGTTACAGCAAATGCTCTTGCACTTTCTAAAAAACTATTTGAACACTTCAAATCTTATGAAGCAGATATGCATGCACATTTGATTGAGCTAGGTCGTAAGGATGATCCATATCGTGCCTCTAAGCCAGATGATTACAAAGATCCAGAACCTGAAAAACCAGTTCAACCTGAAAAACCGGTTCAACCTGAAAAACCGGTTCAACCTGAAAAACCGGTTCAACCTGAAAAACCAGTTCAACCTGAAAAACCAGTACAGCCAGAAAAAACTCAGCCAATTCAAACCAAAGTCAATGAAGAAGGCAATCCAAATAACCGCTTCGGTTATGCAGCTACAAAAGATAAAGAATCTTATGTTTCTACTAAAGTTGAAACATTTGTGAAACCAGAAGCAAAAGCTCAAGATCCATCCGAAGCAGTTTCAGCTGGTAATGGCGGCAATGAGAACAATCGTTTTGGTTCATCTTTTGCGAAAGCAACTGTTGAAACTTTCCCAAATACAAATTATTCTTACAATGTTCATCCTTAAGCAATAAGAATAAAAAGTAAATTGGACCAAGTCCAATGAAACGAAAGAGGCCGGATTTTTATCCAGCCTCTTTTTTATAAAAAAAAGACTGACCATTGTAAGGCAGCAAAGCTCTTACATGATATGGCCAGTCTCTTTTGTATTCTTTTGATTTGAAAATAATTAGTCTGCAGTTTGTTCAATTGCTTCTAATTTTTTTCCAAGGTCGATAATATATTGTTTGAGATCATCTTTGACTTGAGGGTGTTTCAAGGCATAGTCGATCGAAGTTTTCATGAAGCCGAATTTATCACCTACATCGTAGCGTTGGCCTTTAAATTCACGGGCAAAGACTCGTTGGGTCTTATTGAGGGTATCGATTGCATCTGTCAATTGAATTTCATTGCCAGCACCTGGTTCTTGATTTGCAAGAATATCAAAGATTTCAGGAGTCAAGAGGTAGCGTCCGATAATAGCGAGATCACTTGGAGCGTCCTCTGGGTTTGGTTTTTCGACAAAAGTTTCAACGCTATAAAGACCGTTAATACCTTCTCCTTGAGGTGCGATCACACCATAAGAAGAAACCTCTTCGTGAGGGACTTCCATCACAGCGATAGTGGACGCATGGGTTTCATCGTAGTCGTTCATCAATTGTTTGGTCAATGGCAAGGCATCATCATTAGTGATGTCCATCAGGTCATCTCCCAACATAACGACAAAAGGCTCGTTTCCAACAAAGGCTTTTGCCTGAAGAACAGCGTCCCCTAAACCTCGAGGGTGACTTTGGCGGATGAAATGAAGATTGATCGCTGTTGTATCATTGACCAACTTGAGTAAGTCAGTCTTGCCTTTTTGCTCGAGGTTGTATTCCAATTCGAAGTTAGAATCGAAATGGTCTTCGATCGAACGTTTGGCCTTCCCTGTTACGACAAGGATTTCTTCAATCCCAGATTTCAGAGCCTCTTCTACGATAAATTGGATCGTAGGTTTGTCAACGATTGGCAACATTTCCTTTGCCAAAGCTTTGGTAGCTGGGAGGAAGCGTGTCCCCAAACCAGCCGCAGGAATGACTGCTTTTCTAACTTTAGTCATATAGTTTCCTTTCTAAAAGGTAGGATTGATGTTAGGGTGGTTGACTTATTTCCACTCATTTTCTTCTTTAAATTCATTGCTCATCATGTGGTGGATGGCTTCGCGGATATCTTTTCCTTCATAGATGACTTGGTAAATGGCTTGTGTAATCGGCATGTAGACATCCAATTCTTGGGCCAGCTCGTGGGCGACTTTGGTCGTAGAGATCCCTTCAATGATCATGCCCATGTTGGCTTCGATATCTTCCAATTTTTCGCCACGTCCGAGAGCATCCCCAGCTCGCCAGTTGCGAGAGTGAACAGAAGTTCCGGTAACGATCAAGTCACCGACCCCAGACAAACCGCTATAGGTCAATGGGCTAGCTCCGAGCTTAACGCCAAGGCGCGTGATTTCAGCGAGACCGCGCGTGATGATGGCTGCTTTGGCATTGTCCCCATAACCAAGACCGTGCAGGGCTCCAGCTCCGACCGCGATGATATTTTTCAAGGCTCCAGCAGTTTCCACTCCGATAACATCTGTATTGGTATAGAGGCGGAAGTAGTGATTGCTAAAGAGTTCTTGAACATAGCGTGCAGCTTCTAAATCTTTTGAGGCAGCTGTAATGAGGGTGATGTCCCGTACAATGGTCTCCTCTGCATGACTCGGTCCAGAAACGACCACTACTTCACTGCGAAGAGAAGCAGGAATTTCTTCTTCAAGGATTTGAGAAATCCGATCGTGTGTACCAGGTTCTAGCCCTTTAGAAGCGTGCATGACTGTGACAGGGTGATCCAGTGTTTCAGCGACTTGTTTAGCGACCAAGCGGGTCACCTTGGTAGGAACGACAAAAAGGATAGCATCCACACCGTCCAAAGCTGCTTTCAGATCGGTCGTAGCAGTAATCTCTTCGCTAATAACGATGTCTTTAAAATAGCGTTGATTGGTATGAGCGGTATTGATTTCATCGATTTGTTCTTGGATATTTCCCCAGAGACGGACTTCATGGCCGTTATCATTGAGGACTTGTGAAAGGGCTGTTCCCCATGAACCAGGACCCAATACTGCAACGGTTTGTTTTTCCATTGTATCTTCCATTTCTATGTCTATTTTTTTCAACAAGGCTAGGAAATCTAGCGCTTGCGCCTTCGAAACGGCCTAATGTGTGCCTTGAAGGACGATTCTATTTTCCTCTCTATTTTAACATAATATAGGTAAAAAAACTTGTATGATCATCAATTGTTTTGTGAGGAGGGTGAGGGTGATAAATAAAATCTATCACGGTTTTAAAAAATACATATTAGACACTATCACTAATGGGTGGTAAGATAAGTAGTAGTTAAAATGAAGGAGGAATGAATATGTGCAGAACAATTGTTGGAGTATCCGCTAATCTCTGTCCGGTGGACCCGGAAGGGAAAAACCTTCATTCCTCCGTGTCTAGTCAATTTGCGGAAGGAATCCGTCAAGCAGGTGGACTTCCAATGGTCATTCCGATGGGAGACCCTTCCTTGGTTAAGGACTATGTTGAAACGATTGACAAATTGATCTTAAGTGGAGGCCAAAATGTCGATCCTAGTCTCTATGGCGAAGAAAAAACCATCGAAAGCGATGATTACAATATCGAACGCGATCAATTTGAGCTTGCCCTACTGAAGGAAGCAGTTCGTCAAAACAAACCGGTTCTAGGAATCTGCCGTGGGGTTCAGTTGATCAATGTGGCTTTTGGAGGAACACTCAACCAAGAGATCGAAGGACATTGGCAAGGACTTCCGTTTGGGACTTCCCATTCTATCGAGACTAAAAAAGGTAGTGTGGTGGAGCAACTCTTTGGTCAGGCCAGTCGGATCAATTCCGTTCACCGTCAAAGTATCAAGGATCTTGCACCAAATTTTCGTGCGACCGCCTTTGATCCGCGCGATCACACCATCGAAGCGATTGAAGCGGTAGACGGCCATCGGATTATGGGCTTGCAGTGGCATCCAGAATACTTGGTCAATGAAGAAAAAGGGAATTTAGAACTCTTCCGTTATTTATTACAAGAATTATAAGAAAAAGAGAGGTTGGACTTGAGCCAATCTCTCTTTGTGTTTCTAAGAAAATATAGACAAAACGCTGGTAATACGATGAAAAAATAGGATAATCATTAATAAAAAAACAGGTCTATCTAGCATTGCTAGATAGACCTGTTTTAAGAACTTATTCGTGGCGTTTTTTAGCAACGAGCATGCTTCCAGCACTTGCAAGGACAAGACCTGCTGTAATAAATCCAGCACTTACTGTCTCACCAGTAGAAGGAAGACTTTGTTTTTTACCTTCTTTTGATTGTTTACCAGAAGGTTGATTTCCTTTCGGTTTGTCGGTTGAAGGCGTTGGAGGTGTTGAAGGAGTAGTTGGTGGAGTTGGTGGGGTATATGGCGGAGTATATGGCGGAGTATATGGTGGAGTATATGGTGGAATTTTATTATTTACTACATTCCCTTTATCAACGACCAAATCTTTAGCTTGGGTAAAATCACTAGCTGAAACTGTGATAGGATTCGTTAACAATTGGTATCCAGTTGGAGCTGTCAATTCCTTGATGACATAATCTTTTGCTTCAAATCCAATGAAAGTTACGAGACCATTCTCATCTGAAGTAGCAGTCGCTTGACCTTCACCATAAGGGTTAGCGACTGGAGTTGTACCATCTGCCTCATAGAGTCCAAATACCGCTCCTAGAAGACCTTTACCTTCTTCACTTACCTTGTGCAATTGAATGTTGTAGAGTTTTAATTCAGGTTTGTCAACAGTTGGAGGAGTTGGTGGAATTGAAGTGAACGGTTTGTTAACGACATTTCCTTTATCCACTACATTGTTTGAAGCAACCAAATCACTAGCTGCGATCTTGATGACTTCATCTGATAATTGGTAACCGTCTGGAGCTGTAAGTTCTCTTACTACATAATCTTTTGCTTCTAATCCTGTAAAGGTTACAAGACCATTCGCATCAGAAGTTGCAGTCGCTTGACCTTCACCATAAGGGTTCGCTACAGGAGTCGTACCATCGGCTTCAAAGAGACCGAATACGGCACCAACAAGAGCTTTTCCTTCTTGGTTCACTTTGTGCAATTGGATGCTGTAGAGTTTCAATTCAGGTTTGTCAACAGTCGGAGGAGTTGGTGGAATTGAAGTGAATGGTTTGTTGACCACTGTTCCTTTGTCTACGACGAGGTTAGTCGCAGCTTTCAACTCGCTAGTAGAAACTTTAATCACATCTGTTGATAGTTGATATCCTTCTGGAGCAGTAAGTTCTTTCACCACATAATCTTTTGCTTCTAATCCTATAAAGGTTACAAGACCTTTCTTACCTTCTTCATCTGATGAAGTAGCAGTTGCTTGTCCTTCTCCATAAGGGTTTGCTACAGGAGTCGTACCATCGGCTTCAAAGAGACCAAATACAGCACCTGCAAGAGCTTTCCCTTCTTGATTCACTTTGTGCAATTGGATGCTGTAGAGTTTCAATTCAGGTTTGTCAACCGTCGGAGGAGTTGGTGGAATGGAAGTTGTTACCAATTTGTTAGTGAATGACTTCTTATCACCATATGCCACAGAAGCTTTGAGTGTATTGCTTGCATCATCTTTTGTGACAGTTACGGTCGCATCAATACTTCCTTCATCGTAGGTCATTCCTTTTGTTTTGCTTTCAGGAATGACTTCTTTGATCGTGTAGTGGAAAGTTTTTCCTGCGTCCTCTGATGAATATGAAATGTCATCAAAGGTTACCGTACCATCTGCAGCATTTTGTTTTGTTTGAAGAACTTTTCCGGTTTCATCCAACAATTGGAAATTGAATTCGCCATTCTTCAATTCAGCACCTTCTAAAATCTTGCTAGCTGAAATTTTAGCTTTTGCTGGTTGAGGAGCCGTATAAGTATTTGAGAAGGTTTTATTGTCTGGATAAGCCACATCTGCTTTCAGGTTGTCGCCATCTTTTTTCACCTTAACAGTTACTTGTTTATCAGTCTTGTCATAGGTAATACCTGGGGTATTTCCAGCTACTTCCTTAACAGTGTATGTGTGTTCACCTTCTTCGGTGTACTCAATTGGTGCAAATGTTACTTTTCCGTTTTTGTTTGTAACAGTTTGAAGCTTGTTAGCACCCTCGTACAATTCAAAGCTGAATTCGCCATCTGTTAGATCACGTCCTGTAAGAGTTTTATCTAATTCGATGGTAGCTTTTGTTTCTTTTGGCTTATCTTTCGGATTCACAATCGTTTTCGTTACTGAATGATCAGCACCAAAATCTTCAACATTAACTACAGTATCAGCTTTTTTAATGATATGACCTGAAGGGGCTTCAATTTCAGTTAAGATATATTTATCTTTTAAGAGTTTTCCAACAGCAATATTTCCATTTTCGTCTGATTCAAACTCACCGATAACTTGATTATTAGCTTGACGAACAACTCTAAACTTAGCACCTTTAAGCGGTTGGTTAGCATCATCGACTTTATGGATGTTGATTGAGTAGACATAACCAACACCGGCACCGCCAGCGATTTGAACAGCAGCAGTATTAGTTATATTTTTGATCTCAATCTGTTTACCTTTAAGAGTTGCCTCGTTTTTCAAAAGTTCACCATCAACAGGTTCATAATTCAATTGTACGTTATAAGAGATACGGTATTGATCTTGATCAGTAATATCACCTAAATCAATAACAAATGATTGTCCATCTTCACTGATTGTAACCTTATGTTGGTCAGTTACATCGACGCGATTAGAGAATACCCATTCACCAGTATCGTAAGAAAACTTACCTTTGATAACTTTAATACTATCTTTTACATAAGAAGCATTCGTAAATCTCAAGTGATCTTCAATTGTAACACCCTTGATATTTTGTTTGTTACGATTGACAGAAATTGTGTATTGAACTTCTTTATGATTTCCGCTATTAACCCAGCTAGTCTTTGTTAAAAGTCTTGGGTTACCGTCCCCGATACCTTTAAATGTAACTTTACCAGCTACTTTTGTTACTGAGTTCACTGTTACTTCAATTGGAACTTCTCCTTTTTGTGGGTGTTTCTTAAAGTCGATACGCGCATAGAAGAAGAAGGATCCTTTGGTATCCGAATGTTTTTCAACATAATCGGTGTAAGTCAATGACAATTTCTTATTGTCTTTGTCAACCGTTGCATGGGCAATGACCTCATCCGTGTTGACATCACGAATATCAAAACTGTCAGAGGTAATGATCAAAGCATCTGGAACGGTGAGATCAGTCGTATCACCTTTTTTGACATTCTTACCAGCTAAGTTGAAATCAGCATTGATACGGAATGTTGCCCATTGTTCCAATTCCCAATCAAGGTTGCCACCTTCATTATTGGAAACTTGTACGTTTGAAATTGTATCGACCAATTTTCCGCTTACTGTCACTCCAGGAGTTTCTGCTGAAGTGCGATTTAGACCTAAAGCGAAAAGCATAGCCACTAAACAAAGGACAAATGAGAAAATTTTAATATTCCTATTCTTTTTCATTTTATCTTCCCTTTTCATAAAAAAATAGTGCCTAATCATCAATACCTGATTACTCTTAAAGATCTGGATGTTTAAATCCAATCTGTTGGTAATAAGAATTGAATGCTGAGACACGACCTCCATAAAATAATTTTATAGGATAAAATATTTTACTTTTAAAATTATTCCCTACACAGGGAATTATAGCAAAAATAACGCTTATATTCAAGCTAAAAATAGCATTTTTTAGCACAAATTATATGTCATATCAGTCATGATAGTGTTTTTTTCAGAAAAAACATGAAAACAATATATAACTTCCAGATTGAAGAGAATTCTTTTTAAAAATACGAATAGTAGTATAGAGGAGACGCTAGGGCGAAGTGATGGTATAATAGAAGAGATAGAAACTATTTAGAATGAAAGAGGAATCATGATGACAAAAATTCGTGGATTTGAACTTGTATCAACCTATACCAATCTGGACTTGCTGCCAAAACGGGAGACAGCACACGCAGCTGGCTACGACTTAAAAGTGGCAGAACGCACGGTGATTGCTCCTGGGGAAATCGTCCTCGTTCCAACTGGGGTCAAGGCCTATATGCAACCGACTGAAGTGCTCTATCTCTATGACCGTTCCTCTAACCCTCGCAAAAAAGGCCTGGTCTTGATCAATTCTGTTGGGGTAATTGATGGGGATTACTATGGCAATCCAGGAAATGAAGGCCATATCTTTGCTCAGATGAAAAACATCACGGACCAAGAAGTCGTCCTTGAAGTCGGGGAACGTGTGGTCCAGGCTGTCTTTGCTCCTTTCTTAATTGCAGATGGAGATGGGGCAGACGGCGTGCGGACCGGTGGATTTGGGTCAACAGGGCACTAAGATGAAGATTATCTTTGTCCGTCATGGGGAGCCAGATTATAGTATGCTTGATAAACTTGAAAATCCGCAACTCTATAGTGGTTTTGGTCGTGATTTAGCACCATTGACAGGAAAAGGTCGCAGTCTGGCAAAAGAAGTTGCTAAAACTGCATGTTTTAGAAAGGCAGAGATTATTATTTCATCGTCTGTGACGAGGGCTTTAGAAACAGCACATTATATAGCAGTTGAAACAGGATTGGACTTATTTGTGGAGCCGTTTTTTCATGAGTGGCGTCCAGACTTAGATGGCACTAACTCTGATTTAACTAGTGTATTGGTAGCTCATGAATATTATCTAAAACATCAAGGAGCTTTATCTGAAGATTCTCCTTATCGCTATGAAACTGATCTAGAGATGCGTCATCGTTTTTTAACAGCTTTGGAAAAATATAAAAATTATAAAACTATTATCATTGTAACTCACGGAATGCTCATGCGCCAGTTTGTGCCAAATGAGAAGATTGATTTTTGCCAAGTGATTGAGTGTGAGATAGAGATTTAGAAAGAGGTTTATCATCGCAAAGAAAAAAACGACATTTGTGTGTCAAAATTGTGCCTATAATTCACCCAAATACCTAGGGCGCTGTCCTAACTGTGGTTCTTGGTCTTCTTTTGTCGAGGAGGTCGAGGTCGCCGAGGTTAAGAATGCACGGGTATCCTTGACGGGTGAAAAGACCAAACCCATGAAATTGGCGGACGTAACCTCTATCAATGTTCACCGGACCAAGACGGAGATGGAAGAATTCAACCGTGTACTCGGTGGAGGAGTGGTCCCAGGAAGTCTCGTCCTCATCGGTGGGGATCCAGGGATTGGGAAATCAACCCTTCTCCTTCAAGTATCAACCCAACTGTCTCAAGTGGGAACGGTTCTCTATGTCAGTGGGGAGGAGTCGGCCCAGCAGATCAAACTTCGGGCAGAGCGTTTGGGGGATATTGACAGTGAGTTTTACCTCTATGCAGAAACCAATATGCAGAGCGTGAGAGCCGAGGTAGAGCGCATCCAGCCAGATTTTCTGATCATCGACTCGATTCAGACCATTATGTCTCCTGAGATTTCAGGGGTGCAGGGATCAGTCTCTCAGGTGCGTGAGGTGACGGCTGAGCTCATGCAGCTGGCCAAAACCAATAACATCGCCATCTTTATCGTGGGGCATGTGACCAAGGAAGGAACCTTAGCAGGTCCTCGGATGCTGGAGCACATGGTGGATACGGTGCTCTATTTTGAGGGGGAACGCCACCACACCTTCCGAATCCTGAGAGCGGTCAAGAACCGCTTTGGCTCGACCAATGAGATCGGTATCTTCGAAATGCAATCAGGTGGCTTGGTCGAGGTTCTCAATCCTAGTCAGGTCTTTCTGGAAGAGCGCCTGGATGGCGCGACTGGCTCGTCCATCGTGGTCACCATGGAAGGGACGCGTCCAATTCTAGCTGAAGTGCAGGCCTTGGTGACGCCAACTATGTTTGGAAATGCCAAGCGGACGACAACGGGGCTTGATTTCAATCGGGCCAGTCTCATCATGGCAGTGCTAGAAAAACGAGCGGGTTTGCTCCTTCAAAATCAGGATGCCTACCTCAAGTCTGCAGGTGGTGTCAAGTTGGATGAGCCAGCTATCGACCTAGCCGTAGCCGTAGCCATTGCCTCGAGCTACAAGGACAAGCCAACCAACCCGCAGGAATGTTTCGTTGGAGAGTTGGGCTTGACAGGAGAAGTTCGCCGGGTCAACCGGATCGAACAACGGATCAATGAAGCTGCCAAGCTCGGTTTTACCAAGATTTATGTTCCGAAAAACTCTCTGACGGGGATTTCGACACCATCAGGTATCGAAGTGGTCGGTGTGAGTACACTGTCTGAAGTCTTGAAGAAAGTATTTTAATAGTTGAAAAGAGGCTGGGAAAAAACTGTCCAGTCTTTGATGTTTGATAGTAATAACATCATGACGCAGTGGTTGATTGGCATCTTTGTTCGCTTTTCAATCTCCAAAGATGACCTAATCAACTGTGCGGGGGTGGGAAGACGAACTCTTTTTAATTAGTTGGAGTTCTTTCCCACTCCCTTTTTTCAGATGTGACAGATGACAGGAGGTATCCCCTGACAGAAAGGATCGGATGTGGTAAAATAATAGATGATTTGAATTTCAAAGGAATAAAGGAGAGACCATGTCTTATTTTGATAATTTTTTAACAGCCAACCAAGCTTATGTGGCGCTACATGGAGACCTCCGTCTTCCGATTAAGCCAAAAACACAAGTCGCCATCGTGACCTGTATGGATTCCCGTCTTCACGTGGCGCCTGCACTAGGTCTGGCTCTTGGAGATGCCCATATTTTGCGGAATGCTGGAGGGCGCGTGACCGATGACATGATCCGCTCCTTGGTCATTTCGCAGCAGCAAATGGGAACCCGTGAAATTGTGGTCTTACACCATACAGACTGTGGCGCACAGACCTTTGAAAACGAAGGTTTCCGTCAGCATCTCAAGAAAGAACTGGGTGTGGATGTAGGAGATCGCGATTTCCTTCCGTTTCAAGATATTGAGGAGAGTGTCCGCGAGGATATGGAGCTTTTAAAAGCTTCTCCTTTGATTCCAGAGGATGTGGTGATTTCAGGAGCAGTGTATGATGTGGACACCGGGTTGATCTCAGAAGTGAAATGAATTCAGTAAGGTAGACATATTAAAAAGTTCTTCGTTAGCTTGTAAAAACATGCATATATATTATGAAATGTTTCAGAAATTATTCGATTAGTCGTTTCATTCTGTTACTAGTTTCATAGAATTTCCATTGACTTGAAGTGGAGAAAACAGTATACTAGTAAAGCAATTTGATCTTTCAAACTGCCGGCAACAAGGGGAATGAATCCACTTTGAATTGGAATACAGTAGGGTTTGGAGTGGTAGTACTTCACACCCTTATTGTCGTCAGTCACCCTCATAAAAGGGATCTAGACTCTGAATGAGTTGTATAAATATAAAAAAACTTCCTTGGAACAGAATTCCATAGGAAGTTTCTTTGTGTTTGGGATCTAATCTTGTTTCTTTTTGTAAGAGATAAGACTGGACAAACCTGCTAAGAGGCCAAGTCCAAGTAGGGCTAGCAGAGAGGCTTCTTCACCTGTTGCAGGTAGGTGAGCTCCTTCTTGAGGGGTGTTAGGAATAACTTCAGGGAGTTCCTCTTTTTGGCTTGTAGTTTCAAGAGGTTTCTCCTCTTCTTTGTTAGAGAGAAGTGTTGATCCCTTTTCTTCATGAGACTCAGTCGTGTTTGCTTTTGTCACGGAAGGAAGAGGGCTAACTGTTTCTTCTTTTTCTGTTTCTGGGGATGGTTGTGGAGTAGGGATTTCTTTGACCTTGTAGGCAAAGATCAAGATGGTTGTTCCCACTTCTACGTTCCCAGTTTGTTCAGCTGCACCGATCCGTTCGTAAACGTGGCCGTCGTAGGAGATCTCATCTGGTGCGCTAGCGACGTAATGGGTTCCATTGTCCACATTTGTTGCAACAGCAAGCTCTGGTTGCAATTCAGTGCTAGTATCTTGGATGACAAATCGCGCGATGACCGTTCCTGTAGCTAACTTGTAATCATAGATGACAGTTTTCATTCCCTTAGTGACTGTGCCACTTGGATCAGCAGAATCAGTACGGTGTCCAACTAGATGGTAGTTACGACCATCTTTTGTGATTTCTGTTGGGGCTTCACTGGTGTACTTGGTGCCGAAATCTACCTCTGTAGCGAGGTCTTGCGCCTCTTGCAGATCAGTGTCGCCTCCCTCAGTGAGGAATCGTACTCTGACAGATCCTTTGGTGATAGCGTAGGAAATAGCAGTATCAGCTGTTGGAGAATCAGGGCTTGGAAGAAGATAGCCTTTGGTCTCGTCAAGAGGATCCACAAGTTTTAAGACTTGTCCACGAGCATCTTTTGGCTCTAATCCCTCCGCGTAAGGAAGGATAGCAGTAGGAGATGCGATGGCAGTAGGATTTGTGGGATCATTTAGATAAGTGATCTCTTTTTGAGCATGGGCTGGTTCTTTACCAGTAGCATAGCTGATCCTATAGGCACCGACTGGGCGATAGATGACCGTATCTGTGATATCTGCTGCATCAGCATGAATGCCAGTATGTTCTCCTGCTTTTGTCAGATCAGAAGAGGCGACATCAGTCGATTCTTCTGCTACGACAACATAGCCTTTTTTGACGGGATTTTCAAGAGCTGCAAAGCTTGTGCCATCTTGAGCTGTCCAGTCTTCAAGACTTGTCTCGCCTGTCACCAAATTGATGGTACCTTTGCGAGTGAAATGAAGGCTGTTAGTTTGGTCAGCTATTCCTGCAGGCTGGCGGTTAGATCCATCCTGGTCCTCTGTTACATAGGTCACTGTACGGGTCACTGTTTCAGATAAATGATCCAGATCAGCCATTGTTTGACCAGCTGGAGCTAGAGGAGTTGGATAGACACGCCCCTCGCTGTCTCCTGGAACAACTTGACCGGCTTGGATGGGCTGTGTTGCAGAAAATTCTACAATTTTTGGTGCCAAGCGGACAATAAACTCTTGAATGCCATCTTCATTGGTGTTGGTAGCGTCGCGGTCAAAGTTTGGTTGTCCGTCTGCATCGAAGCCATTCTCTACTAATTCATATCCTTTCTTCAAATGGTTGGCAATGGTTTCTTTTGTAGAGTAGTTGATCTTTTCACCTGTATGACCAACCAAGTCACTGGAACGTTCGAGCTCAACTCCGTTTTCGTCTTGATAAAGAACATGAGCGGCTTCATTGAGTTTGACATAGAGCATGTCCCATACATCAAGACTAGGAACATCGATAGCAGCCATCCATTGGCCAGCTCCTCCGTCATAATAAACATTTGCGCTTGTTTCCCGGAGGTTGATGTTGTACTTTCCTTCAACAACATCAGGTGTTGCCCAGTAAATGCTGGCGTGTTCAGCCTGGTCTTTTGTGATTTTTCCAAGTGGAACAAAAGCTTGAATATTGGTTAGTTTTTCGGTCGTATTCACAGCGCTGTTCCATTTGTTTTCAGTAATGCCGACCAAATTGATCAAGTGAGCAATCCGATCACCTGTCTTGGTTTCTTTTGTAATGGTATAAACGGTTCCAGGTTGAACCCCGTCAGCATTATCCAGGTTGGATCCGATGAAGTTGCCGTTCACCAGTACATTGGTATTGTCTACAATCCGACGAGTATCATGCGCCAAGGTGTCGCGTCCGCGGAGAAGTTCTTGATAAGCAACGATGAATTCTTGGTAGTTGAATTCTGCATTGGCAAAGTCGGCATTGACTGGTAGGTTTTGATTGAGATACCATTCTGCTTGGATCACCCCAAAACCTTTAGCATCTTGAGAAGTATTGAGGGCAGCAGTTGTCATATGGTAACCACCGCTCGCTGCGATAATAGCATCTGTCAGCAATTCGTTGTCTTTGCTGAGGGCTGATGCATTTTTACCACGATGGGTATAGGCTGCGATGATAGGAGATTTCCCCTTGTATAAATCACGCATCCGTTCGGTGAGACGCGTCAAGGCTTGGTAGGTAGAGTCATAGGCAATGCTATCTCCCCAAACTTCCGCATAAGGTGCAGAGACATTGGTCTTTCCTAGTCGATCAGCATCTCCAGTAGAGATATCGTTGATCATGAAGTCATAGCCTTCTTTTTTGAGGGCCTCTGTCGCAGCTGTGGCTAGTTCTGGATAGTGTTCGCTCAAAGAGAAGCCTTTTCCAGGTTCACTGACTTTTTCCACCCAGTTAGAGCCCATGGTATCCCCTTGCCATCCATCAAAATTCCCTTCTTTCATGGCTTTGGTCATGACTTCAATGATAAATTTTTGCCAATTTGGATCACCCGGATCGAGAAATTGTTGGATATCAGTCGCTGTGACATCACCCTTTTTACCGAAGTTGAAATGATCTTGTAGATTGCGAACAATGGCACTTTTCACTTCATTTGGGACCCCTTCTTCGAGGGAAACTGCGTAAATCATGTTATAGAGCATGGCTTTGGCACCAGTTGAATGGACATGAGCCACTAGCTCTTTGACTGCTTCTGTATCGATGACAGGTAAGTAGGACTTGCGCTTGTCAGGATCTGTTTCGCTATTTGGAATCAAGAAAGTTGCCCAGTCTTGAGTGAAACGTTCAACATTTGCTGGGAATGGGTTGGCAGGTGTATTGTAAACGTCGTAGAAGAAGTAGTTGTTGATGTGCATATTGGCCAATTGGTCAATACTATTCTTGTAGCCTTCTACCTGATCATTGGTAATGGAGTTGTGATTGTCTTTTGAGCCGGCAACCACCCCATAACGTGGGTAGATCGTCCAGTCATCTTCAACAGCAAGACCCGCTGCCTTATGAAAGGCTTGGGAGCCATCTGCTTTCTTACCAAGGACATCAACGATAAATCCAGCATTAGGTGAAAAGACCGTACTTGGAATTGTCAGCTCGCTACCTTCAACGTTTTTCTTTTCATAAATGACCTGATCTAAATGAGAGACAGTGACATCAGATGAAACCACTTCAGGGTTGTTGATGGAGATCCGGACGTCTTCCCCACTTTTATAAGTCGCTTTATCAAAGGTGACGTCGTTGGTGATTTTTGGAGTATTATAAGTAGTTGCTGGAGCTGCACTGACCGGTTGAGTGGCAGTAACAGTTGGTGTTGATTCCGATGGCGAAGACGTTGCTTCCGTCGTAGCACCTTCCTCACTAGTAGTGGTAGGAGTACTGGTGTTGGTTGCTGCTGGTTGAGCGGTTGCTGGGATCTCAGAAGTCGGATTGGTGTTGACCTCGTCAGCCAGGGCAACAGAGCTTACCATCAAGGCTCCAAAAAGGGTAATCATAGAGACCAATGTCTTGTTGCGTTTGCGGAAATAGCCGTGCCCTTTTTCAGAGACACTATTTTTTTCTTGTTTCATTTTTTTCTCCCACATACAGTCTAAATAAGTAAATCAACGTTTCTGTGTTATTTGTTCATTTTATACCAAATAAGTATACGATTTTTCACTAGATAGTGTCAATTTTGGAAAGAAAGTGAATTTGATGTTTTCATGAAAGTGCCAGAAAATAGCTTTAAATGTGAGTTTTTAAATATTGATATTTATATCCAAAAAAATATTTACAAAAAAATGAACCGCAAAAATAGTTTAGTTCGTTTTTTTGACATAAAATTAAACAAAACACAAAGGTAAAAAATAAATGCAAGAAGAAGCATCAATTTCCTATAGGTTCTCCTCCCTATTTATGTTACAATTAAACTACTATTATCGAAGGGAGAAACTATGATTAATTCAATTGTTTCACAAGGTTTGATTTGGGCCATTTTAGGGTTAGGAATCTTTATGACGTTCCGAATTCTAGATTTTCCAGATATGACGACAGAAGGCTCCTTCCCGCTTGGAGGAGCGGTGGCGGTGACCTTGATTACCAAAGGGGTCAATCCACTCCTTGCGACGCTGGCTGCTATTGGAGCAGGGTGCTTGGCAGGACTTGCGACGGGTCTTCTCTACACAAAAGGAAGAATCCCGACACTCTTGTCAGGGATCCTCGTGATGACATCTTGTAACTCGGTCATTCTATTTGTCATGCAGCGGGCCAATTTGGGACTTCTGGGCTATAAAAAAATTCAGGAATTTCTTCCTTTTGCCAGTGGGTTCAATGAGATTCTGATTGGTTTGATTTTCGTAACGCTTGTGATCCTTGGTTTGATCTTCTTCTTGGATACACGCTTGGGTCAAGCCTATATTGCGACAGGGGACAATCCAGATATGGCCAAGAGCTTTGGGATCAACACCGACCGGATGGAATTGATGGGCTTGGTCATTTCAAATGGGATTATTGCTCTTTCTGGTGCACTGATGGCCCAGCAAGAAGGCTATGCGGATGCTTCACGTGGGATTGGTGTTATCGTTATCGGGCTTGCCAGCCTCATTATTGGAGAGGTGCTCTTTTCAAATGTTACCTTGACAGAGCGCTTGCTCAGTATTGCGATCGGATCGATCGCCTACCAATTTTTGATTTGGGCCGTGATTGCGCTTGGCATCAATACCAGCTATATTCGAATCTTCAGTGCCTTGATCTTGGCTATCTGCCTGATGATTCCAACCTTTAAGGGAAAAATCATGAAAGGAGCGAAACTCAGTAAATGACAGCAATTGTAGAATTAAAAAATGTAACCAAAGCCGTGAGCAATGGGATGAACGAAGAAAAAGTCATTCTGGATGATGTTTCCTTGGAAATTCGAGAGCATGATTTTATCACGATTTTGGGGGGCAATGGAGCTGGAAAATCAACCCTATTTAATACCATTGCTGGGACGCTTCCGGTGAGCAGTGGGAAGATTTATATTCTAGGGGAAGATGTAACCAACTATTCTCCTGAAAAGAGAGCCAAATACCTATCACGGGTCTTTCAAGATCCTAAAATGGGAACAGCGCCTCGCATGACAGTAGCAGAAAACCTCTTGGTAGCGAAGTTTCGTGGAGAAAAACGTGGTTTGATTCCGCGTCACTTGGCCAGCTATAAAGAAGAGTTTCAAACAGTCCTTGCTAAGATCGGCAATGGCTTGGAAAATCATATCGACACTGCTGTTGAGTTTCTATCAGGGGGGCAACGACAAGCCTTGAGTCTGTTGATGGCGACACTGAAACGCCCAGAACTCTTACTTTTAGACGAACACACTGCAGCCTTGGATCCAAAAACTAGTCAGGCCCTCATGACCTTGACCGATGAGTTTGTGAAACAAGATGCCCTCACAGCTCTTATGATCACCCACCATATGGAAGATGCTTTGAAATATGGAAATCGCTTGATTGTGATGAAAGACGGACACATCGTCCAAGACCTCAATCAAGAAGAAAAAGCCCAAATGACCATCGCAGACTACTATCAATTGTTTGAGAAAGACTAAGATACAAAGGGCGTAAAATGGGAGTAGGACAGAAGCGACATCACTTAGGTTGTTTGATATAGAAGTAGTTTGTCTGTATGTTTAGTTAGAGACTTGCTCTCTAACTTTTTCTTTTCCTTAAATCATCTATAAAACCGCATAAAAATTGGAACTAGTTTCAGCTGAAATCGCTTGCAATTACTCAGGTAAGTGAGTATAATATAGTTAGAAAGATGAAGAAGGGATTGATACCAATGCCTTATCGAGTTAAAATTTAGGTTACTTCGTTTTAGGCCTGTTTTGCTGATATCTGTTCATGCTCTTATCGTAAAAGAGCAGTCATGTCGTGTGTGTCGGATCGGTTGGACGGTCGGGCAAACCTGCTTAGTTTGTCCGGAGACATAAGAAAACGTGGAAATAGTAGGTAGAAGCTTTTTGTAAAGGTTTTCAAACTTCAATGCGTCCAGTCGAAAACTAATCATTTGGATTTGGGATAGCAAAGAAAACCTCTGGTATTTTACACAAATACTATTAAATGAAATCAACATCATAAACATTGTTTTGTTAGCCAAAAGGTTAATTGCACCAAGTCAGTGAAGCAGACCAGGCCTCTAGTCCCGTAAGACTGGAGGCCATTTTTATAAGATACTCAGGAGGAGGTGAGAGTATGGGATTGTCGTATGCGCAAGAATATAGTTGCCGTGACCATTTTCGGCAAAGAGCTTTTGAGCGCTTTGGCGTAGATGATCAGCACCTGAACAGGTGGATCAACCAACACCTCCCCTCCCTCTCTCCTTATGATAGTAATGTGGTTCAACCCGCCAACACAGAAGCCTATGTAGCCAGTGATGGCGTCATCTTTGTCTGCAATATCAAAAGTCGGGAGTTTATCACCTGTTTTAAGGCGGTTAATTTCCAAGAATCTAAGGAAGAAGAGGAAGCTTATACGGACATTCACGAAAGCAATGTCGCTTCCTTCAAAAAAGATGTGAACCACCTAGTCAATCGCTACCGACTCAAGGAAGCCAAAGAACTGTTTGAAAACATTGGGGAGGACTTGGATGATTTTTATCGCCTGTCCCAAGCGGTCAAGAACGGCCAATTGAGCGAGCGAAATAGTAAGCGCCTAGAGGAATTGTTAGGCAAGTTTCATGTGATCAAGGCAGCCATGCGGATCATTGAAAATAAACGGGGAGATTACCATCTTTAGGGTCTTTTCCCCCTAAAAATAGGCGCCTAGAAGCCCTCTCATCTACTTCAGATGAGAGGACTTTTTTGCTGTGGAAAGCTTTTTGAAAAAAAGAGAAAAAAATTGTATAATAGAGTGGATATGCAAGTATTTGCAAAGCTGTAATTCGACTTGGGCGACCAAGGACCGTAAGTATTAAAATAATCACACTAAAGGAGACAACAGTGAGTAGTATTAAATTAGTCACTCTTGGCGGTGTTCGAGAAAATGGGAAAAATCTCTACGTTGCCGAAGTGAACGATTCGATTTTTGTCTTGGATGCAGGTTTGAAGTATCCAGAAAATGAGCAACTTGGGGTGGATGTCGTTATCCCCAACATGGATTATCTATTTGAAAACAAGGACCGCATTGCGGGTGTTTTCTTGACCCATGGTCATGCGGATGCCATTGGGGCCTTGCCTTATCTTTTGGCGGAAGCGAAAGTCCCTGTATTCGGGACAGAGTTGACCATTGAGTTGGCTAAACTCTTTGTAAAAAGCAATGACAGTGTGAAGAAATTCAACGACTTCCATGTCATCGATCAGAATTCTGAGATTGATTTTGGTGATGCCGTCGTCTCTTTCTTTCAAACAACCCACTCGATCCCTGAAAGTATCGGGATTGTGATTGGCACTCCTGAGGGCAATATCGTCTACACAGGAGACTTTAAATTTGACCAAACTGCCAGCGAGTCATACGCGACAGACTTTGCTCGTCTAGCTGAGATTGGACGTGAAGGCGTACTCGCTCTCTTGAGTGACTCGGCCAATGCGGATAGTAATATTCAAGTTGCCAGTGAGCAAGAAGTGGGCGATGCTATCTTAGATACGATTGCAGACTGGGATGGTCGTGTCATCGTAGCGGCGGTAGCCAGCAACCTTTCTCGGATCCAGCAGGTCTTTGATGCTGCGGCTGAGACTGGCCGTCGAGTGGTCTTGACAGGGTTTGATGTGGAAAACATCGTCCGCACAGCTATTCGCTTGAATAAATTGTCTCTTGCCAACGAAAAACTCTTGATCAAGCCAAAAGAAATGAGCCGTTTTGAGGATCATGAATTGATCATTTTGGAAACAGGCCGGATGGGTGAGCCGATCAACGGTTTGCGCAAGATGTCTATTGGCCGTCACCGTTATGTGGAAATCAAAGATGGGGACTTGGTCTACGTCGTCACAACACCATCTATTGCTAAAGAAGCTGTGGTGGCTCGTGTGGAAAACATGATCTACCAAGCAGGTGGCATTGTCAAATTGATCACGTCAAGCTTGCGCGTGTCTGGTCACGGAAACGCACGGGACTTGCAGTTGATGATCAACCTTCTTCGTCCTAAATACCTCTTCCCGATCCAAGGGGAATACCGCGAATTGGATGCCCATGCACGAGTAGCGATGGAAGTCGGTATCTTGCCTGAGAATATCTTTATTCCAAAACGCGGAACTGTGATGGAGTACGAAAAGGGGGACTTCGTCCCTGCCGGTAGCGTCTCAGCTGGAGATGTCATGATCGATGGGAATGCCATTGGTGATGTGGGCAATATCGTCCTTCGTGACCGCAAGGTCTTGTCAGAAGACGGGATCTTTATCGTGGCGCTCACCGTGAATCGCAAAGAGAAGAAAATTATTTCCAAAGCGCGCGTGCACACCCGTGGTTTTGTCTATGTCAAGAAGAGTCGGGATATTCTTCGTGAAAGTTGCGAATTGGTCAACCAAAGTGTTGAAGACTATTTGGCACAAGACAGCTTTGACTGGGGGGAATTGAAAGGTTTGGTACGCGACAACTTGTCTAAGTTCTTGTTTGAACAAACCAAACGCCGTCCAGCCATCCTACCAGTCGTGATGGAAGTGAAATAATAGAAGAAATGGAAACGCTTGGCAGCCAGAGGCTTGCCGAGTGTTTTTAACAGTAGAAAGAGGAAATCAAATGGCAGTTATGCAGATTGAGTATTATTCAGAAGCCTTGAAGATGGAGTGGGGCGTGTCCGTCCTTTATCCCGATGCATCGCGCGTGGAAGATCCAGCGGATACGGATATTCCAGTTCTCTATCTCTTACACGGGATGAATGGCAACCACCACTCCTGGTTGAAGCGGACCAATGTGGAGCGCATTTTGCGAAATACCAATCTGATCGTGGTCCTACCCAATACCAATAATGGCTTTTACACAGATACCCAGTATGGCTACAACTACTACACGGCCATTGCGGAGGAATTGCCAGCGACTCTTTCTCGCTTCTTCCCTAATATGACCAAGAAACGGGAGAAAACCTTTATTGCTGGCCTATCCATGGGTGGCTATGGATCGATGCTCTTGGCTCTCAAGACGAATCGTTTCTCCCATGCGGCTAGTTTTTCCGGTGCTCTAAGTTTCCACGATCGGGACTTTGAAAACAATGACTTGGAGCAACCAGCTTTTTGGAAGGGGATCTTTGGAGAGATTGAGGATTGGACAACTAGTCCCTATTCGCTAGAGACTGCTGCCAAGAAGTTTTCAGATAAGAAGACCAAGCTCTGGATCTGGTGTGGGGAGCAGGATTTCCTTTATGAGGCCAATAATTTTGAAGTCAAGGAACTAGAAAAGTTAGGTTTGGATGTCACCTATACCCACAGCCCAGGTAAGCACGAATGGTTCTACTGGGAACGTGAGTTGGAGCACTTTTTACAAACCCTACCAATCGACTTTGAATTGGAAGAACGGTTAAAATAAGATACAAAGGGCGTAGCGGATACAGTCAAAATAGGGAGTAGGACAGAAGCGATATCATTTATAAACGCTTCGTCGTCCTACCCCCACAAGGCTGATTAGGTATTCTTCTGAGCTTAGAAAGCGACAGAAGAATCCAATCAGCTACTGTGTCTTGAATTAATTGCTATTCAGCTTGCGTTTTTGACACAATCCGCAGCCCGTGTTCGTTTAATAAGATACCAATAGATTGGATATCAGTCAGAGCATTTGTTCTGGCTTTTTTCATATATATAGGAAGAAAGACTAGAAAGGTCACTTATTCATTTCAGTCCTGCTTTCTTTGTGGTATAATAGGAACGATTGAAAAATGAGCTAGAAATAGCGAACAAGATAAGAGGAGAGAAATATGGCAAAAGATATTCGTGTGCGTTATGCACCAAGTCCAACAGGGCTACTACACATCGGAAATGCTCGTACAGCATTGTTTAACTACTTGTATGCGCGTCACCATGGTGGAACCTTTATCATCCGTATCGAGGATACGGACCGCAAACGTCACGTCGAAGACGGAGAACGTTCACAGCTTGAAAACCTTCGTTGGTTGGGCATGGACTGGGATGAAAGTCCTGAGACGCATGAAAACTACCGCCAGTCTGAACGTTTGGAACTCTATCAAACATACATCGACCAACTCTTGGCGGAAGGAAAAGCTTACAAATCTTACGTCACTGAAGAAGAGTTGGCAGCTGAACGTGAACGCCAAGAAGCAGCAGGTGAAACACCTCGCTACATCAACGAATACCTTGGCATGAGCGAGGAAGAAAAAGCTGCTTACGTTGCAGAACGTGAAGCAGCGGGTGTGATTCCAACGGTTCGTTTGGCAGTGAATGAGTCTGGTATCTACAAGTGGCATGATATGGTCAAAGGCGATATCGAGTTTGAAGGTGGTAATATCGGTGGGGATTGGGTCATCCAGAAGAAAGATGGCTACCCAACTTACAACTTTGCCGTTGTCATCGATGACCACGACATGCAAATCTCTCACGTCATCCGTGGAGACGACCACATTGCCAACACCCCAAAACAGCTCATGGTCTATGAAGCTCTTGGATGGGAAGCACCTGAGTTTGGACACATGACTTTGATCATCAACTCTGAAACAGGTAAGAAGTTGTCTAAACGGGACACCAACACCCTTCAATTTATCGAAGATTACCGTAAGAAGGGCTACCTTCCAGAAGCAGTCTTTAACTTC
>ERZ827363.1152-NODE-1152-length-26723-cov-10.864032_pt1 | contig 26723 bp, 21 predicted proteins | sample MGYA00519776_ERZ827363 | MGnify/ENA primary metagenome ERZ827363 (study PRJEB31778, sample SAMEA3449288) | human gut metagenome | biome: human gut; feature: human-associated habitat; material: faeces | place: United Kingdom | collected 2010/2012 ...
CCTTGCCCTCTCCGTCACCTTCGGTGACACCTCTCCCAAAGGGAGAGGCTTTGCGCCCTGCTTTCTTATTTATACCTCTATCAGCTCCCCCAGCTCCAGCGAATATATCCCTTTATAAGTCACCCGCCGGGGGGCAAAGCGCTTATCGATGGCCCTGGCGTAGAGCTCCAGCTGAGCGCGGTAGGCGCGGACGAAGTCGGCAGAGGTCTTGCGGCGGTCCGTCTTGTAGTCCAGAAGCTCGAGGTGGTCGGAGTAGATGAGGACGATGTCCGCGATGCCCTGCACCAGCACCCCGGCGTCGGCGGCAGGGCCGTCGGGCAGGGCGCGGCCCTGGGCAGCCATGACCTCGGCGGCAGGCAACGACGTGATAAAAGCCAGCTCCCGCAGCACATCCTCTGCCCCGCAGATGCGGCGGAACGCCTCGCTGCGCACAAAGCGGAGTATCTTATAGACATCCAGCTTCCCGGCAATGGCGGGGGGCGTGAGCTGCGCCGCCGCCTGACGCTCCCGCTCGGCGCGGACGGCATCCAGAACAGCGTCGTCCTCTGCGTCCCGCACGGCGGCCAGCGCCCCGAAGTCTGCGTGCTCGAGGAAGGCATGGAGAGCCGTACCCATCTCGGCGGCGGTGAGGCCGTCCTTCGAGAGGAAGCCCGGGCGCTCGAGGGTGGTCTGCTCCGCGGCGTGGACGAGGCTGGTCACGCTGACCTTGGCCGGGATGTCCGCCAGCGCTGCCGCCGGATACCGCCAGCCGAAGCCCTGCCGCAGCGTCTCCACAAGGGCCGGGTCGGCCTCGGGCCGGGGCGGCTCTTCCGCCTCGGCGGGGGCTTCTTCGGGCGGGAGGACATCGGCCTGCACTGTGAGGGCGATGGTGCTTCTGGTGTCCGCAAAGGGCAGCTCGAGGTTCCCGGCCAGACGGCGGAGAGGCCCGCCGTTGGGGTGGACGAGGAGCGCCGCCCGCAGCCAGTCGGCGAAGCTGCCCGCCTGAGCGTTCAGGGTCTCCCCCGCCCCGGCGGCGAGGAAGGCGGCAGCTTTGGCGAAGGGGTTGGACGTCCGGCCAATGCCCAGCGGGACCGTCAGGATCAGCTTATCCTGCGCCCGGGTGAGGGCCACATACAAAAGCCGCATCTGCTCGCTCCGCATCTCGGCGGCATGGACCGTGGAGAGGGCGGTGTAGGCCGCCGTCTTATAGGCCCCCTCGCCGCCCTCGGGACGGAGACGGAGGCCCGCGCCGCAGACGCGGTGGAGCAGGACGGGCTGGCGGGTGTCGGCAGCGTTGAACTGCCGGGCCGTGTCGGCCACGAACACCACCGGGAACTGCAAGCCCTTGGAGCGGTGGATGGTCATGATGGTGACGCAGCCGGGCCGCGCCCCGCCGGGGGCAGTCTCCTGCCCGGTGGAGCCCGCCAGCGTGGCCGCGTCGATGGCACGGACGAGGGCCGAGATGCCGCCCGCGCCCGTCCCTGCGCAGAAGGAGGCGAAACGCCGCGCGTCCTCCCGGCGGCGCTGGCCGTTCTCCATGGCACCGAGGGCGGCGAGGTAGCCGGTGGAAACAAAAATTTCTTCCAGCAGTTCCTCCACCGGCACGCTCCGGGCCATCCGGCGCAGGGCCGTCAGACGCCGGTAGAACGCCTGCACCCGGCGGGTGAAATCATCCTCCGCCCCGCTCTGGACGGCCTGCAGCACTGCGCCGTAGAGGCTGATGCGGGTGTGCTGATCGGGTGTCTGCGCCCCGGCCCGGAGACGGACGAGGTCGTCGTCCGTAAAGCCGAACATCGGCCCCAGCATGGCGGCAGCGAGATAGATGTCCTGCGCGGGATTGTCGATGACCCGCAGCAGGGCGATGAGGGGGCGGATGTGGGGCGCGTCCAGCAGGTTCTCCCGGGCGTCGGCGTAGACCGGGATACCCCGGGCCGTCAGGGCCTCGGCGTAGGCCGGGAAGTCGCCTCTCGCCGCCAGCAGGACACAGCAGTCCTCGTACTGCACCGGGCGGGTGGTGTCGCCGTCCCGCACCGGCTCGCCGGAAGCCACCATCGCCTCGATGCGGTCGGCGATATATTTTGCATCCGTCTCGGCGGCATCGTCGGGCAGGAAGTGGACCTCCACGCTGCCCTCGTACGCGCCGGGTGCGCCGCAGACGAGGCGCTGTCCGTCGCCGTAGGCCGTGTCGCCCAGAGCGGGCGTCATGAGCTGTTCGAAGATAAAGTTGATGCCCGCCACCACCTGCGGGGCAGAGCGGAAGTTGGCATCCAGCGCCAGCATGGCGTTCTCGCCGGGGCTGCCGTCTTCGGGACGGGGGCGGGCTTCGCCGCCGGGCAGGAGGGGCCAGCTCTCCAGCTTTTCCCGGAAGATGCTGGGGTCCGCCTGACGGAAGCGGTAGATGCTCTGCTTTAAGTCGCCCACGAGGAAGAGGTCATCTCCTGCCGGGCTGGCCAGACAGCGGTAAAGGGCGTCCTGCAGGGCGTTCGTGTCCTGATACTCATCCACCATGACGGCGGCGTAGCCCTGCCGGATGCCCTGACACAGCTCGGTGGGCTGGCCGTCGGCGTCCCGCAGGAGCCGCAGGGCCAGATGCTCGAAGTCGCTGAATTCCAGCAGCCGCCGCTCCCGCTTCCGGGCCGCAAAGCGGGCGTCAAAGTCCCGCACGGCGGCAAAGAGGGCGCGGAGGCAGGGTTCGGCGGCTTTCCGGTCAAGCTCGGCTTCGTCGAGGCTGCAACTGATGAGGTCTTCGATCTTCTCAAAGAGCTTTGCGGCCTCGTCGGCCCGGGTCTTGACGGCGTCCTTGTGCTCGCCGGTGAGCCGCTTTTTCATATTTTTGAGGCCGGGGGCCTGTTCCATGCCGAGGACGTAGGGCGTCAGCCTGTCGTAGAGGGGCGTCCATTCCCCCGCCCCGGCCAGACGCTCCACCTCGCCCAGCAGGGCGGCGGAGTTTTCCAGCCGCTCGAGGGGTTCGGCGAACTTCTCGTTCACTGCCGCCACGGCCTTTTCCTTGGCGGCAGGGGTCTTTTTGCTGGCCTCGGCGTCGGCCTGCGCAGTCACGAAGTCCTCCCTGCAGTCGTTCAGCGCGGCGCAGAGCAGCTCCTTCGCAGCCCGGGCAGAGCGGGCGGCCTCCTGCATCAGAATATCATGCCAGCAGGTGCGGGCAAAGCCGTTCTCGTCCTGCCACGGAGCCAGCATCTCGTCCAGCTTTTTATCGTAGTCCGGCAGGGCGCGGAGGAAGTCGCAGACCTGCAAAACCGCCTCCCCCGCCGCCTTGTCGGTGCGGCCCTTGCCGTAGAGGTCGGCAAAGGCGCAGAAGTCCGCATCCTGATAGGCCGCTTCCAGCGTCTCAGAGAGGGCCGCGTTCCGCAGCATCTCCACGCTGCCGGGGTCGGCAGGGGTGAAGTCCGGCGGGATGTCCAGCGCCTGAAAGTGCTTGTGGAGCAGGTCGAGGCAGAAGGCGTCGATGGTGCAGATGGGGGCTCTCTGTAAAAGCATCCGCTGGCGGCGGAGGGCCGTGTTGCCCGGCTCTGCCTGACTGCGGCGGAGCAGCGCCTGCCCGATGCGGGCGCGGAGCTCTGCGGCGGCGGCGTTGGTAAAGGTGACGATGAGGAGCCGGTCGGCGTCCACGGGATGTTCCGGGTCGGTGATGAGCCGGACGGCCCGCTCCGTCAGCACAGCGGTCTTACCGCTGCCGGCGGCGGCGCTCACCAGCAGCGCACCGCCCCGGTCGTCGATGGCGGCACGCTGGGCCGGGGTCCATTTTGTCTCGCTCACTGGTCTTCCTCCTTCTTTTTATCTGAATTTTCTGGCGGTTCAAACGGCTTTGCAGGGGCGTCCAGCGCCCGCTCTCCGATGCCGTCCTCATGGCAGCAGATGAAGCCGTAGTCGCACCACCGGCAGGGGCTGCGGCCCGTGACCAGCGGCTCGGCGGCGATGCAGCCGCTGTAGAGCTGTTCGCCCATTTGGGTCACGAGGTCGTCCAGATGGAGCTGGATGCGGGAGAGCTTGGCCTTGTCGGCGCGTTTCTCTTTCTGGTAGGGACTGGGTACACCGCCCCGGAAGCTGAAGGGCAGATACCGCCCCGTCTCCTCGGCGTCCATGGCGTCGAAGACCTTCTGCTCGTCCCGGACGAGGCCGTCCAGCTTGTATTCCATGCTCCGGGCGGCCTTGCCCCGGGTGGTCGTCTCGGGGGCCGGGTCGGCCAGCAGATACAGCACGCCCGCAGGCTCTGCCCCGGTGAATCGTCCGTCGGCGTCCCGGGTCAGGCTGAACAGGTAGAGCAGCATCTGACAGTCGAGGCCGCAGTAGACTTCCCGCAGGTCGAGCTTTTTCGTGCCGGTCTTATAGTCCACCACCCGCACCCAGCGGGTGCCGTCGTCCTCGATCCACTCGTCGGCGCGGTCCACGGTGCCAATGAGCTGCACCGTCCGGCCATCCGAGAGGCGGTAGGTCTGGCCCCGCACGGCGTCCTCGCCGGGGCCGATCTTCAGCTCACAGGCCACCGGTTTGAAGCTGGACTGGCGCTGCTCGTCCCGCAGGTAGCAAAGCAGGCCCGTCATGCTCTTTTTGAGGCGGGAGAGCAGATAGGCGAAGCGGGCCGTGTCCTCGGGGAGGTAGCGCTTTGCGTACTCATCTACGAGAAGCCCGGCCAGCGCCGCCATGGCCTCGTCGTCGAGGTCGAGGAAGGGCTGTAAGCCAGCGCAGGGGTTGTCGGGGCCGGGGTGGGGGTCGAGGGCCATCTGGAGCACCCAGTGCATGAGGGTGCCGCTCTGGTCGGCGGAAAGCTCCGCCCGCTTCCGGGGGCGCAGGCCCAGCACGTACTGCAGGAAATAGCCGTAGCGGCAGGTGTAGTATTTTTCGAGCTGACTGGGCGAGATGCGGAGCCGCCGGCCCAGCAGCGTTTCCAGGGCCTCGAGGTCGCTGACCTGACGGGGGCTGCGGCCCGCCATCCGGCGCAGGAGGGCGAGGCCCTCGGGTTCTGCCCCGCCGGGGGCATGAAGGGCCTCGGTGAGGCTGGCGCGTTCGGTCTCCGTCAGGGGCCAGCCGCCGCCCAGCACGTCGAGGCCGTCGGCGGCGGTGGCGGCAAGGTCGGTCAGGTCCAGCTCCGGCGCACCCGGTCTCAGCACGTCCACGATGGGCTCGAGGGCGGCGCAGAGGGTCTGGCCCTGCCCCTTCGGCCAGCTGAGCCAGAGGCCTCTGGCCGGGGCGGTGAGGGCCTTATAAAAGCAGACCTGTTCCCGCACCACCCGGTTCTCGAAGCAGTCCGGAAGCTCGATCTCCTGCGCCATCAGGGCGTCGCGGTCGGCGTGGGTCAGCAGGCCCGTCTCGCCGGGCGCGGCGGGGAATTCGCCCTCGGAGAGGCCCAGCACAAAGACATAGTCCGGTGCGTCAAGGCGCATCTTGCCTGCGCTGGCCAGCACCACGGCGTCCAGCGTCTGGGGGATGTGGCCGAGGTCGGACGAGCGCAGCAGCAGCCCGAACAGCTCTTCGTACTCGGGGATGGTGACGCTCTGGCCGCCCAGCAGGCCTGCCATCTCGTCCAGCAGGCCCATGACCACGTTCCACTCCCGGGCGGCTTCCTCGGCGGCGGGGATGCCCCGCTCGGCCCGGATGGCCTCCACCTGCACGGCCTGAGCGTCCTCCGCGCCCAGCTCCTTCAGGCAGAAGTAGAGGGCGCGGCTCATCTGCTCGGCGTTGGCAGAGCGGAGCTTCGCGCGCAGGCCGTCGGCGGCGGTGATGAGAAGGGCGCGGGCCTTTTCGGCCCGGGCGAGGTTTTCTCTGTCCTCGTCGGTGGGCTCCACATCGCCGAAGCCCCGGGGGTTCTTCTCGAAGGGCGCGCGCCACGCCGCCGCGTTGGGCGACCAGGTGTAGGCGTAGTTCTCGAGGGCGCAGACCTCTTCCTCAGTGAGGGCGCAGAGGCCGGTCTTGGCCAGGGTGGTGAGCTGTTCCGTCAGCTCCGCACCCCGGGCGAGAGCCAGCAGACACCGCACCGCCGTAGCCGGGGCGCTGAACTCGGGAGTCGTCGGCTCGTCGCAGTAGAGGGGGATGTCCGCCATCCGGAACTCGTACTTCACGGCGGCGCGGTATTTCGAGATGTCGCGGCAGACCACCGCCACCTTCCCGCAGCGGACGCCCTGCCGCATGAGGCGGCGGATGGCGGCAGCGGCGGCGCGGGCTTCTTCCTCCCGGCTGGGAGCGGCGAAAAGCTTTATCTCCGGACAGGCCGGAGGCGGGTCACACCGGCCCGCGGCCAGCAGCTGGGCCGCAGCGGCGAGGCCGGGGGCATCGGCGTGGCGCACGTCCCGGCGCAGCAGTTCCGGCACGGCCACTTCAGTGCCGTTCCGGCGGGCCAGCTGGCGCAGCTGCGCCGCCACCTGCTTTGCGCCGGAGAAAAGGCTCATGTCCCCCGGCACGAGCGGGGTGCCGTCGTCGCAGAGGGCCACCGTCACGGTGGGCAGCGAGGCCAGCAGGGCGCCCATCAGCCGCTTTTTCGGGGCGTTGAAGGTGTCGAACTCATCAATAAAGACGGCCCTGTCCCGCAGGAACTCCGGCAGTTCGCCCCGGGCCAGTGCGGCCTCAAGGCGGGATGCGGCCAGCTCCAGCCGGTCGGAGGGGTCCATGCCGGTCCCAGCCAACAGGGTCTCGTAGCCCTGAAAGATGAGGGCCAGTTCGCTGAGTTTGGCGCTGTCGGTGCCGCAGTCCTGCGCCAGCTCATAGAGCTGCTGGCCCGAGAGGCCCGCGCTCTTGAGCTCGTCGATGGTCTCGGCGGCCATCTGGCAGAAGGCGGCCGAGCGGCGGTGGCGGTAGTAATAGTGGACGTTGTCCTGCAGTTCCTCGAGGGCGCGGCGCACCAGCACGGCCCGGCCCGCGTCGCTGAGGGTCTGGACGGCAGAGCCGCCCTCCGCCGACAGGATATGTTCGGCGAGGCTGGTGAAGGAAAAGCTCTCCACCAGTCCGCTCAGCGCGTCGCCCAGCTCCCGGTGGATGCGGCCCTCGGTGGACGAGGTGAACTGCTCCGGCACCAGCAGGATGCTCTTCTCCCCCGCCTCGGCCCGCGCCCGGATGCGCTGGTACAGCAGGGTGGTCTTTCCGCTGCCGGAGCCGCCTAAAAGTAGTTTTAACATGATGAATCTCTCCGTTGGGTCAGTTTTCTATCGTGGGCGGCTTGCCCTCATTTTTCTATCATTGTACCACAAAATTGCAGCGACATCTATTCTGTGGTACAATGAAGAAAAAATCATCTCAGAAAGAGGACACCTGCATGAAAATTTTAGCAGTAGATTACGGCGACAGCCGCACCGGCCTCGCCACCTGCGACCGCACCGAGTTCCTGACTTCCCCCATCACGCCTCAGATCACCGTCAAGGCCCGGGACAAAGTCGCCGCCAGGGTCTGCGAGGTGGCAAAGGAGATCGAAGCCGAGCTCATCGTCATCGGCCTGCCGCTGAACATGGACGGCACCGAGGGCGAGCGCGCCCGCAAGAGCCGCAAGCTGGCCAAAACCGTTGAGATCTGGAGCGGCCTGCCCGTCCGGATGTGGGACGAGCGCCAGACCACCTGCGCCGCTGCTGACCTCCTCGACGAGAGCGGCACCTTCGGCGCAAAGCGGAAAAGCATCCTCGACTCGGTGAGCGCGACGGTGATATTGGACGACTACATCCAGTGGCGGAAGGAGCACCCGGGGGAGGTCTGAACGCCCCCGCCGCCCCTGTGGCAAAGTTTCTTTGCAAAGTCCGGACAGTTTGTTGCAAAGTCCACAGAAAATCGTCGTTTTCCGGTTTGTTTTCACAATTTTCCCGAGCCGAATTTGTATAGTTTTCCGGCTTGACAGCACCGGCTCTTCTCCGATAAAATGAGGGTAGAAGAACCCCCTGACCAGATGGCCGGAGAGGACGCTTCTTCACGAGAAAAAACAACTGGACTCACCAAAACAAAAACGATTGGAGGCGACCCACATGACAAAACTGAGAAAGCTGACTGCCCTGCTTCTGGCCGGTGCACTGACCCTTCTGCTCCTGACCGCCTGCAGCGGTGGCGGCGGTTCTTCCGGCCCGGAGGCCCAAGCCGAAGCCAAGGTGATGCGGGCCATCAATTCTGGCCGCGCCACGGCTCTGGCCAATGACGAGGGGATGCGTACTGTTGCAAACGCCCGTCTGGACGCTCTGGAGCTTGAGCTGAATGGCGCTGCTCTCGGATACAAGTTCTCCAACAAGGCGGATGTCAAGTGGGATGCTGACAACCAGAACGCTACCCTCACTCTGGTCGCTAAATACGACTACAACGATACCACGCTGCAGAAGATCATCGATCAAATCAAAGGCAGCAATCAAGACCAAGCCTTGGATTTTGCCCTGAACGGCAACTATACCAAGGCAGGCGTAGTGGCCCGGATCATTCGCGGCCAGACTTATGTTGCCATCTCCCTGCGGGTGGGCAGGAATCTCTGATCTCTTCCCGATTTTCCCCGCATCTCGTCTGATTTCCCCATAAACGCAGATCACCCGCCAGTTGGCGGGTGATTTTTTTGCAGCCGTCCCACCGCCCGGAGGGCGGAAAAACAGCTTCTTATTCGTATTTCGTAATGGTCACGCTGTTGATGGTGATGGGTTCGGTGGGGCGCTGATTTTCGTCCACGCCGGTCTGGGCGATGGTGATATTGGACGACTACATCCAGTGCGGAAGGAGCACCCGGGGGAGATCTAAGATTCCCAAGTGGTTTGTAAATTTTCTGTGCGGCGCTTGACTTCTCCGATAAATCGCGTATACTAGAATCGAGAATGCGAGTGGGTCATGTCCACTCACCCCAAAAAGGAAAAACCCCCTCGGAGCCGGAATCTCCAAGGGGGCTTTTCACTTAGTTGGGCTTACGGTCATCGTCATGCCGGTCAAGCCACTTGCAAATGATGTGTCCAACAACATCTGCCGCGACCGATACCAAGAATGCGAGTAGATAGGTCATGTTCCCACCCCCTTTCCCATAAGGACTACGGGGATGAACCGCAGTTTCATTATATCATAGATTGTGGCAAAAAGATACCGCAATCGACAGATATAGCAAAAGGGACGCTTCCGCGTCCCTTTCGTTTTTTACTGATACGTTTCAATGCTCACGCTGTTGATGGTGACAGCCTCCGTCGGGCGCTGAGCCTCATCCACGCCGGTCTGGGCGATGGTGTCCACCACTTCCATTCCTTCGTACACCTGCCCGAAGACGGTGTCGGTGTAGTCGAGGTAGGGTGCGCCGCCCGCCGTCTGGTAGGCGTTCACCACGTCGGCCCGCCAGCCGGCGGCGTTCATCTGGTCGATGAGCTCCTGCGTCACCGAACTGCTGCCCGGCAGGGTCTCCATGACATAGAAGACGCTGGCGCAGTCGCCGGAGGCGTCCGCTGCCGCACAGAGTGCGCCGGAATAGTGGTGGAGCTTATCGGTGGTCTCGGCGGAGAAACGGTTCCCGTTCCAGATGGTGGTGCCTCTGCCGTCCGCGCCCTGCCCAGCCTCCACCACGAAGTCCTTCTCCGCCCGGGTGACGGTCAGGCCGTTGTAAAAACCCTGCTGAGCCAATGTCGTGAAATTCTGCACGGCCTGCGGGGCCTCGGTGGAAAAGAGCACTGCTTTGAACACGCCTGCCGAGGTATCGAACACCGCGATGGTGTCCCCCGCCGCCGGGTGGGTGAACTGCAGCTCTGCCGACTCCACAGCCGGGCGGCTGACCGTCTGCACCGTGCCGGCCTTCCCGCCCTGGATGCTGGAGAGGAGATTGTCCGCACTGCACCCGGCCAGAACTGCCGTCAGGGCCAGTGCCGCCATTATTTTTTTCAAGGCTCTCATGATCGGGCCTCCCTGTCCATATATTATAGCAAAGATGGCTTTTCAAAAGCTATCGCTATAGTATATCACATTCCGGCCCGGGAAGCGAGAGGGAAAAGCGTGAAAATTTGTTATTGGATTTCTATGCGAAAAACATCTTGACGAGCGGGCAAAAAAACGCTACACTATAGGCGTACCCGGAACCCACAGCTCAGAAGGAGCAGAGGGGGCAGGGTGTGATAGTTATTCTATTTTTTAGATATTTGACAGGAGAACGTGACTTATGGCAGAAGATATGAACAAGTCCGCCGCTGAGACCGAAGAGGAATATCAGCCTGACCTGATGACCCTCGAGGACGAGGATGGCAATGAGGTCACGTTTGAAGTGATCGACGCTCTGGACCATAAGGGCGTGCATTACCTGGCCGTTGTCGAATACGCCGAGAACGAGGAAGACCTGGACGAGGACGCCCAGCTGGTCATCCTGAGCGTCGGCGAGGACGACGAGGGCGAGTATCTCGACGTGGTCGAGGACGATGAGACCCTGCTGGAAGTCAGCAAGCTGTTCGAGAAGCGTCTGAGCGACCAGTTCGAGATCGAGTGATCTTTCAGCAAAGACTTCCTGCCCGGCGCGATTTGTTGCGGTTTATATGATCCTACTAATCATCCAACGGGAGCTTGGAGTTCGTCGGTGGATTGCAGACCTCCCCGTCATGGGTCGACCATGAAGGCTCGATGAGGAAGCGCGAAACCGGAGACAGAGCACCCACCTGTCCGCAAGGGTAGGTTTGATTGCCGCAGACGACCGGGCGGGATTCTTTATAGGTTTTCAAAAAGGCTCTCGTGCCGTATTTCCTGCCGGCATGAGAGCCTTTTTCTTTTGTCTCTATTCCCCGGTCTCGTCCGTGAACAGGCCCGGGATGCCGCAGACAGCGGCCACACCCACCAGCGTGAACACGATGCGTGACCAGATGGACGCGCTGCCGCCCAGCAGCCAGCCGACGAAGTCGAACTGGAACAGGCCCACAAGACCCCAGTTGATGCCGCCGACGATCATGAGGATGAGACAGATTTTATAAAAGGTCTGCACAAAAAGACCCTCCTTCCTTTGGGCAGTATGCCCGACGGGAAGGAGGGTTATGCATTTTATAGGGTCAGCGCTGCTCGAAAGCCTCTCCCTCTGGGAGAGGTGGCATTGCGAAGCAATGACGGAGAGGGCAAGCCCAGCACGAAAGAGCCGTTGCGCAGCGATGGGCAGGCTCTTTGTCAGAGCGATGCTGTCGCTGTGCCTGTGCTTTACTTGTAGCGGCCTTGCCCTCTCAGGCGCTTCGCGCCAGCTCCCCCAGAGGGGGAGCCTTTGGCAGGCCGGTCAAGTTTCCTCTGGACGCGCAAAGCTTATTTGTTTCGTGGACTGTAGTGCCCTGCTGTCTAGGCCAGCGGCAGCTTGACAAGGTGCGTCGTCCAGAAGCGGCTGCCCTCTGTAGCAAGGCCCGCCCTTTTGCGCCATATTGCGCCTCGGGCGTCCAGTAGGAAGTGGCCCGACTTGCCAAAGCCTCTCCCTATGGGAGAGGTGGCATTGCGAAGCAATGACGGAGAGGGCAAGCCCGGCACGAAAGAGCCGCTGCGCAGCGATGGGCAGGCTCTTTGTCAGCGCGAAACGAGCGCTGCACCTGTGCTTCCCCGCCAGCAGCCTTGCCCTCTCAGGCGCTCACGCGCCAGCTCTCCCAAAGGGAGAGCCTTTTACCTTCTTACTACGCAAGCCCCTCCCCTGACGGGCCGGGCCGTATAGACCTGCGGCCAGCGGGCGCGGAGGGCGTCGGCGGCGGCTTTGGCTTCGGCTTCGGTGCGGAACACGCCGAAGACTGCCGCGCCGCTGCCGGTCATGAGGGCGGTGACGGCTCCGTTCTCCCGGAGGGCGGCCTTGATGGCCTCATTGTCCTTGGCCCCGCTGCACTCCTCGAGGGCGTTTCCGGCAGCGGCGCAGACAGCGTCCAAGTCGCCCGCCCGGATGGCGGCTTCCTGGGCGGCGCAGTCGGGGTGGACGCTGCTGCCGACTTTGTCGTAGGCCGCGAAAGCCTCCGGCGTCGAGATGCCGTAGCCGGGCATCACCACCGTGAACCAGCACTCGGGCAGGGGCGGCAGTGCCTTGATGAGGTCGCCGAGGCCCTGCACCCGGCAGGTGCCGCCCATAAGGGCAAACGGCACGTCTGCGCCGATACTGACACCCAGAGCGCAGAGCTCGCTCATGGACAGGCGGGCGCCGTACAGCTCGTTCAGGCCCACCAGAACAGCCGCAGCGTCGGCGCTGCCGCCGGCCATACCGGCCCGGACGGGGACGCTCTTATAGATGGTGATGTCTGCACCCGCCAGCAGGCCCGTATAGTGGAAGAAAGCCAGCGCCGCCTTGATGGCGGTGTTGCCCGGGCCGGGCTTGACATTGCTGCCGGGCAGGGCCAGATCGAGGTAGGGGCTGCGGCGGATGACCACCCGCTCGTAGAGCGAGATGGCCTGCATGGTCATATCCAGCGCGTGGTAGCCGCCGGGCAGAATGCCCACCACGTCCAGCGCCAGATTCAGCTTGGCCGGGGCCAGGACCGTCACACGATCGCGCATGGTTTTTTCCTCCTCACTTACAGTTCTCGTTCAAAAACTCCCGGATGCGGCGGATGGCCTCCATCAGATGCTCCACGCTGTAGGCGTAGGATACGCGGGCGTAGCCCTCGCCGGACGCACCGAAGGCGTTGCCCGGGATGATGGCGACATGCTTCTGCTCCAGAAGCTTTGTGCAGAACTCCTCGCTGCTCATGCCGCTGGACTTGATGCAGGGGAAGGCGTAGAACGCGCCCCGCGGCTCAAAACAGCTCAGGCCCATATCGTTGAAGCTCTTCACCACGAGGCGGCGGCGCATATTGTACTCGTTGCGCATCCGCTCGATCTCGCCGTCGCAGTCCTTGAGGGCCGTGATGGCGGCGTACTGGCTGGTGGTGGGGGCGCTCATGATAGCGCTCTGGTGGATCTTGGTCATGATCTTGATGATGGGCGCAGGGCCGCAGGCATAGCCCAGCCGCCAGCCCGTCATGGCGTAGGTCTTGGAGAATCCGTTGACCACCACCGTCCGCTCGGCCATGCCGGGCAGCGTGGCGATGGAAACGTGGTTCTGCAGGCCGTAGTTCAGCTCGGCGTAGATCTCATCCGACAGCACCATGATGTTGGTGCCGCGCAGGACTTCCGCGATGGCCTCCAGGTCTTCCTGCTCCATCACCGCGCCGGTAGGGTTGTTGGGGAAGGGCATGATGAGGAGCTTGGTCTTCGGGGTGATAGCGGCTTTCAGGGCGTCGGCCCGGAGGCGGAACTCATCTTCCTGACGGCAGGCCACATGGACCGGCACACCGCCGGACAGGGTGGTGATGGGCTCGTAGCAGACGAAGCACGGCTCCGGGATGATGACCTCATCGCCGGGCTGCACCAGAGTGCGGATGCACATGTCGATGGCCTCGCTGCCGCCGACGGTGACGAGGACTTCCTTTGCCGGGTCGTATTTCAGGCCCATCCGGCGGTCGAGGTAGCGGGCAATCTCGGCCCGCAGCTCTTTCAGGCCCGCGTTGGAAGTATAGCGGGTGCGGCCATGCTCGAGGCTTTCAATGCCCGCCTCACGGACGGCCCAGGGGGTCTTGAAGTCGGGCTCACCGACGCCGAGGCTGATGCACTCGGGCATCTCGGCGGCGAGGTCGAAGAATTTGCGGATGCCGGAGGGACGCATGGCCGCAGCGGCAGGCGCGATCAGTTTATCGTAATCCATCACAGCACGGTGCACTCTCTTTCATCGATTTCTTCGTCCTGATACAGACGACCCTCTTTTTTGTAGGTGCGGAGCACGAAATGGGTGGCCGTGGACAGCACGTCGTCCAGCGGCGACAGCCGCTTTGCCACAAAGAGGGCGATCTCCTGGAAGGTCTGGCCCTTGATGACCAGCTGCAGGTCGTAGCCGCCGCTCATCAGCAGCACGCTCTCCACCTCGTCGAAAGAGGCGATGGTGGCGGCAATTTCGTCAAAGCCACGGCTCTTCTTGGGGCTGACGTTCAGCTCGATGACGGCTTCCACCCGGTTCACGCCGGCCTTCTCCCAGTCCACGAGGGTCTTGTAGCCCTTGATGATGCCCTGCGCCCGGGCCAGGTCTATCATAGCCGCCACCTCGGCGGGGGATTTATTCAGCATGGCCGCAATGTCCTCCACCGACATCCGGGCATTGTCCTCAAGGATCTTCAGAAGCTGTTCCATCGTTGTCTCTCCTTTGTTCAGCCTGTGGCGATATTTGTAGATAAGTATAGCACACTGCCCGGCGGTTTGCATCTGGTTTTTGCAAGTTCTGCCGGTGATAGACATTCTTTTGCCCTTTTCCCCTGCTCTTTTTTCCAAAAAGAGTGTTCATTTTTCGTGAAATCTGCTATACTTGAGAAAACCTCTCCGTCGCAGCTGCCGCTGCGCCACCTCCCCTACCGAGGGGAGGCCTTGGCATTTCGTAAAGCTTTTTCTCTTCGCCAGAGGCTCCCCTACCAGGGGCAACGACGACGACCGCCGCCAGTGGCGGAAGCAGGGAGTCATTGTTGGGGCCGCGGCCAGCAAGACGCAAGCGGAGCGTAGCGGATGCTGGGTGCCGCAACCCGGCCTTGTCTGCGAAGCAGACTGAGAGGTTGTATGAAGGCAAGCCTGCCCTCACGGCGCAGCCGTGACGGAGAGGTCTAACACTATAACAGAAGGGGTAGGAATTATGAAAGCATTCATTACCGTCATCGGCCACGACACCGTGGGCGTCGTCGCCCGCGTCTCGGGCCTTTGCAGTGAGCTGAACATCAACATCGAGGACGTCACCCAGAGCATCCTGCAGGGCATGTTCGCCATGATCATGCTGGTGGACATCTCCAAGTGCAGCGTCTCCCACGAGGAGCTGCACCAGAAGATGGACGCCCTGGCCGCTGAGATGGGGATGCAGATCAACCTCACCCGCCAGGAAGTTTTCGACGCGATGCACACGATTTAACCTCTCCGTCAGCGCTTACGCGCTGCCACCTCCCCTACCGAGGGGAGGCTTTGGCATTTCGTGAAGCCTCGCCTCTTCGCCAGAGGCTCCCCTACTAGGGGAGCTGTCTGCGAAGCAGACTGAGAGGTTGTACGAAGGAGAGCCTCAGAAGAGAAAGGCAAACTACTATGAGCATGATGAACACCGGCGACATCCTCGAGACCATCGAGATGTTCACGCAGGACAATCTGGACGTGCGCACCGTCACCATGGGCATCAGCCTGCTGGACTGCATCGACCCGGACCCCAGGAAAGCCTGCGAAAAAATCTATCACAAGATCACCACCCGCGCCGCCCGGCTCGTTCCGGCTGTGGAGCACATCAGCGCCGAGTACGGCATCCCCATCATCAACAAGCGCATCAGCGTCACCCCCATCGCCATGCTGCTGGGCGCCTGCCCGGACGCCGACCCGGTGGACTTTGCCAAGACGCTGGACGCCGCCGGCAAGAAGGTGGGCGTCAACTTCGTGGGCGGCTACACCGCCCTCGTCCACAAGGGCTTCTCGGCGGGCGACCTGCGCCTCATCGAGTCCATCCCCCGCGCACTGGCCGAGACGGACATCGTCTGCAGCTCGGTGAACATCGGTGCCACCAAGGCGGGCCTGAACATGGACGCCATCAAGCTGATGGGTGAGGCCGTCAAGAAGGCCAGCGAGCTCACCGCCGACCGTCAGTGCATCGGCGCAGCAAAGCTGGTGGTCTTCTGCAACGCACCCGAGGACAATCCCTTTATGGCGGGTGCCTTCCACGGCCCCGGTGAGCCCGACTGCGAGATCCACGTCGGCGTCTCCGGCCCCGGCGCGGTCCGCGCCGCGCTGGCCCGGCTGCCCAAGGACGCCCCCATCGACCAGGTGGCCGAGCTGGTGAAGCGCACCGCCTTCAAGATCACCCGCGTGGGCCAGCTGGTGGCAAACCTCGCCTCCAAAGAGCTGGGCGTACCCGCCGGCATCATCGACCTGTCGCTGGCCCCCACCCCCGCCGTGGGCGACAGTGTGGCCAACATTCTGGAAGAAATGGGTCTGGAGACCTGCGGCTGCTGCGGCACCACCGCCTGCCTGGCCTTGCTGAACGATGCCGTGAAGAAGGGCGGCGTGATGGCCTCCAACCATGTGGGCGGCCTGTCCGGTGCCTTTATCCCGGTCAGTGAGGATGCCGGCATGATCCACGCCGCCGAGATCGGCTGCCTGACCATTGAAAAGCTGGAAGCCATGACCGCCGTCTGCTCGGTGGGCATCGACATGGTCATCATCCCCGGCGACACCACCCCCGCCGTGATCAGTGCCCTCATCGCCGACGAAGCCGCCATCGGCATGGTGAACAGCAAGACCACCGCTGTGCGCGTGATCCCCGCCATCGGCCGCAAGGCCGGCGAGGTGCTGGACTTCGGCGGCCTGCTGGGCTACGGCCCCATCATGCCGGTCAACAGCCACGACCCCTCGGTGTTCATCAACCGCGGCGGCCGCCTGCCGGCTCCCATGCAGTCGCTGAAGAACTGAGCCCTCTCAGTCATCTCGCATACGCTCGATGCAGCTGTATAAATCACCTTTTACAGGCCCATCCTCTGGATATCATTTCCAGAAGAAGGGTCTGTTTTTTTATGGGTAAGATGCTTTCCCGGCGGCAGATGCAGCACCTGTGCATCTGCCTTGCGCTCGGACTTTTGCTGTGCAGCCTGTGGCAGGCGGCGGTCTGGAGCCGCACCCAACTGCACACCGGCGATGCGGTATGTGCCGATACTCTGCGGCTGCACATCCGCGCTGCCAGCGATTCCGTGGCCGACCAGAGCGCCAAGCTCCGGGTGCGGGACGCCGTGCTGGCCTGTCTGGACGCTGCCTGTCCCGCCGGGAACCAGACCGACGCCCGCAGCTGGGCGGCCCGGAACCTGTTCACTTTGCAGCTCGCCGCCCGGCACGCGCTGGCCCGGTGCGGGGTGGACGCCCCGGTGCAGGTGCAGCTGGTCAACATGTACTTCCCTGCCCGGCAGTATACCGGCGGCTGCCTGCCCGCCGGGCGGTACGATGCGGTGCGCATCACCATCGGCTCCGGCAGCGGGCAGAACTGGTGGTGCGTGCTGTACCCCGGGCTGTGCCGTGCCGCCTGCGGCGGCTATGCCCTGCCGGAAGAAAACGATCTGGTGTGCGGGGACTACATCCTGCGCCTGCGCTTCGTGGACTGGTGGAACCGGCACACTGCTTCCCGCACCACCCGGGTGCTGGCCGGGTGACGCTGCCCTCCCCTGCCGCATAGCATGGAGGGAAAGGAGCGTGTGATCTTATGGCGATCCCTGCTTATTATTCCCTGCTCCATCGGGGCTCCTCCGGCCCGGATGTAGCCCTGGTGCAGACCTGGCTCAACGGTGTCCGTGATGCCTGCACCTGGCATGACCCCCTGAAGGCGGACGGAAAGTTCGGCCTTTCCACCGAGAACGCCGTAAAGGAGTTCCAACTGAAAAACAAGATGAACGTGGATGGCAAGGTGGGGGCCAACACCTGGAACGTGCTGTACACCCAGTACACCGCCAAGCATGGCCTCCATGTGCCCTACCCCGGTATCCCCCTCCGCAGTGGAGCCTCCGGGGGCACCGTGCGGCTGGTGCAGCAAAAGCTCAACTCTCTGGGCGAGCGTCTGAACGCAGACGGCCGGTACGGAGCCGCCACCGCAGCCGCCGTGCAGCGGTTCCAGCGGCGCAACGGCCTGACGGCGGACGGCAGCGTGGGCCAAGCCACCTGGGAAAAGCTGTTCTGAGTTTACAATTTAAAATAATTTTCTCCTAGAACTCCCTCAGTCAAATCCTTCGGATTTGCCTGCTCCCTCACAGAGGGAGCCTTTGGCAGAGCGGAAATCGTTCCGGTTTCGTCAGAGGCCCCATCTCCGAGGGGGCTGGCATCGCGCCAGCGATGACTGAGGGAGTTTTTTTCGGCAGCCTTTTGTTTCCATCCCGTTGCGAAAGAAACCTCCGTTGTTCTATAATAGGGTAAAAATCATCTGAAAGGCGGTGTTCGCTTTTGCGTTTTGCGCATCTTTCCGACCTGCATCTGGGCAAGCGGGTGTGCGAGTTTTCCATGCTGGAGGACCAGAAATACATCCTGGAGCAGATTCTTGCCCTGCTGGATGCCCACCCTGTGGACGGGGTACTGCTGGCAGGCGACCTGTACGACAAGCCCGTCCCCCCGGCCGAGGCCGTGCGCCTGCTGGACTGGTTCCTCACCCAGCTGGCAGCCCGGGGCCTGCCGGTGTTTGCCATCAGCGGCAACCATGATTCCGCCGACCGTGTGGCCTTCGGCGCGGCTCTGCTGGAAACCAGCCGGGTATACGTCAGCCCGGTGTTCTCCGGTGCGCCGCAGCCCATCTGCCTTGCGGACGAGCATGGCCCGGTGGATGTGTACTTACTGCCCTTTCTGAAGCCCGCTTCCGTGCGGCATGTCTGGCCGGACGAGCCCATTGAGAGCTACAACGACGCCCTTGCCTGCGTGCTGCGGCACTGCACCCCGGACCCTGGCCACCGCAGCCTGCTGGTAGCCCACCAGTTCGTGGCCGGTGCCGCCGCCTGCGAGAGTGAAGAGCCTTCCGTGGGCGGGCTGGACTGCGTGGACGCGGCCCTGTTCGACGCCTTTGACTATGTGGCGCTGGGCCACCTGCACAGCCCCCAGAAGGTGGGCCGCGACACCCTGCGTTACTGCGGCACCCCGCTGAAGTATTCCTTTTCGGAAGCGCACCAGCATAAAAGCATCACCTTTGTGGACCTGGGCGAAAAAGGCTGCGTGGACATTTCCACCGCGCCCCTGACCCCGCTGCACGACCTGCGGGAGGTCCGGGGCAGCTATCTGGAACTGACCGACCGCCGTACCTACGAGGGCACCGCCACCGACGATTATCTGCACATCACCCTGACCGATGAGCAGGACGTGCCGGACGCACTGGCCAAGCTGCGGCTGATCTACCCCAACCTGATGCGGCTGGACTACGACAACCGCCGCACCCGCGAAGATCAGCAGATCACCGCGCCGGAGCGGGTGGAGAACATCACACCCTTGCAGCATCTTGCTGCCTTTTACGAATTGCAGAACAACCAACCCCTGACCGATGAGCAGGCCGCGTTCTGCCAGCAGCTCATTGAGGACATCTGGAAGGAGGGGGAGGACGCATGAGACCGCTCCGCCTGACCCTGTCGGCTTTTGGCCCCTATGCCGCCGAGACCACTCTGGAACTGGAAAAGCTGGGCAAAGGCGGCCTGTACCTTGTCACCGGCGATACCGGTGCCGGCAAGACCACCCTGTTCGACGCCATCACCTACGCGCTCTACGACCACTCCAGCGGCGGTGTGCGGGAGGGTGCCATGCTGCGCAGCCAATATGCCGACCCCAAAACGCCCACCTTTGTGGAACTGGAATTTGAGGTGAATGGTGCCCGCTACACGGTGCGCCGCAATCCGGAATACCCCCGCCCCAAGGCGCGGGGCGAGGGCTTTACCACCGAAAAAGCAGACGCCACCCTCACCTATGCCGATGGCCGCCCGCCGGTGACCAAGGCACGGGATGTGAACGCCGCCGTGCTGGACATTCTGGGGCTGGACTACAACCAGTTCTGCCAGATCGCCATGATCGCGCAGGGGCAGTTCACTAAGCTGCTGAATGCCTCCACCGAGGAGCGCAGCCGCATTTTCCGCAAGTTGTTCCGCACCCAGCCCTACGCCCGGCTCCAAGATCGGCTCCAGGAGGAGGCCTCCCGGCTGAACCAGCAGCGTCTGGCCCAGAACACCCAGCTGGACAGCCTGCTGGCCGGGCTGCAGGTCGCACCCGACGACCCGGACGCCGACGCGCTGGCCGCCCTCTGTGCCCAGACCGAGCCTGCCACCGCGCTGACCTTATTGGAGGAGCTACTGCAGCGCCAGCAGGCCGCACAGGAGGCCGCCGCCGCATCTCTTGCCGACACCGAAGCCCGGCTGGATGCCATACAGCAGCAGCTGGGAGCCGCCCGGCAGGCCGCGCAATTGGCCCGGCAGCTGGCCGAACAACAGGCCGCGCTGGACGCCGCCCGGCCCGCACTGGATGCCGCCAAAGCCGAGAGCGCCCGCCACGCCGATGACGCCGCCCGGTTGGATGCCCTGACCGGACAGGTGACCCAGGCCCGCACCGCCCTGACCGCCTACGACGAGCTGGACGCGCTGTGCCGGGAGCAGAAGCAGGCACAGGATGCCGCGCAGCAGGCCGGGGCACTGGCCGCGAAGCGCCGCACCCAGCTGGATGCGCTGGACGCCAGCCTTGCTGCAGCCGACACCGCCCTTGCCGTGCTGGTGGATGCCCCCACCCGGCAGCTGGCTTTGCAGAATCAGGCTGCGCAGCTGGAAGCCCGCAGCACCGCGCTGGACGCCCTTGCCCAGCGGCTGGCCGACAGCCAGAAACAGGCCCGGCAGGCCCGCCGGGCACAGGACGCCTACCGCGCCGCCGCTGCCCGGCAGGATGAAGCCCGCGCCCGGCGGGATGCACTGGACCGGGCCTTTCTGGACGCGCAGGCCGGTCTGCTGGCACAGGAGCTGACCGAGGGTGCCCCCTGCCCGGTGTGCGGCAGTACCCATCACCCGGCCCGGGCCGTCCTGCCCCGCACCGCACCCACGCAGGTACAGGTGGAGCAGGCCCGGCAGGCCGCCGAGGAAGCCGACCGTGCCGCGCAAACGGCCAGCGCCGCCGCCCAGAGCGCCCTAGCCGCTGCAGACGAAGCCCGCCGCAGCCTGCGCCGGGACGCCGAGGCCCTGCTGCCGGAGCGCTTTGCCGCGCCGGAAGGCAAACCTCCGGTGCAACTTACCTTCGCCCTGATGAATACCGTCCTGTCCGAGGAAACTGCCGCCCTGCAGGCCGCCCGCACCGACTGCACGGCCAGCCTGCGGCAGGCCGGAGCCGACTGTCAGCGCAAGGCGCAGCTGGAAGCCGACCGGCAGGCCCACACCCGCCAGCGCCCGGCGCTGGAACAGCAGGTGCAGGAGGCTGACCGCACCGCTGCCGCTCAGTCTGCCCGCGTGCAGGCACTGGAACAGCAGGTGCTTGCCAAACAGAAAGCCCTGCCCTACCCCCAGCGGGCGCAGGCGCAGGCCGCGCTGGACCTGCTGGAAGCCGACCGCACCGCCCTGCGCGCCGGGATGGAACAGGCCGAAGCTGCCCTGCACACGGCACAGCAGAACTACGCAGCCGCCAAAGCCGCTGTGGATGCCCTGCGCAGCCAACAGGCCGCCGCCCAGAGCACCGCCCCGGCCCAACCGCCGGAAGCCCTGTGGGCCGCAGCAGCAGAACTGACCGCCGCACGGGATGCCGCCCGCGGACAGGAAAAGCAGCTGGCCGCCCGCCTGCTGCCCAACCGCCGCATCGCGGAGCAGTACCGCACCGCCGCCGCGCAGCACGCTGCATTGGAGCAGCGCGTCCAGTGGGTGGGAGCGCTGGCCGCCACCGCCGGCGGCACCCTGACCAGCAAACAGAAGATCAAACTGGAAGCCTACATCCAGATGGACTACCTCGACCGCATCCTGCGCCACGCCAACCTTCGCCTGATGCAGATGACCGATGCCCAGTACGAGCTGGAGCGCATCGGGGCCGAGAACCAGCGCAGCCAGTCCGGCCTGGACCTTGGCGTCATCGACCACTACAACGGAACCCGCCGCAGTGTCAAGACCCTGTCCGGTGGTGAGAGCTTCAAGGCCTCGCTGGCGCTGGCACTGGGCCTTTCGGATGAAGTGCAGAGCGCCGCCGGCGGCATCCGGCTGGACACCCTGTTCCTGGACGAGGGCTTCGGCAGCCTGGACGAGGAATCGCTGGAACAGGCCATCCGGGTGCTGGCCGGTCTGACCGAGGGCGACCGGCTGGTGGGCATCATCTCCCATGTGGGGGCCCTGAAGGACCGCATCGACCGGCAGGTGGTGGTGCACAAAAACCGCACCGGCGGCTCCACCGTGGAACTGGTGGTGTAAAACGCCCCGCCGCCGGGCATCCTAACGGCAGGAGGTGACTGCTTTTATGAATTCCCTCACGCCGTTCATCCATCATGCCCTTCCGGACCGGCCCGGGCCTTCTTCCGCGCCGGAAGCCAACTGCAGCCGGTGCAGCCCGCCGCTTGGCAAACAGCCGGACCCGACCCAGCCGCCCGGAGACCCCTCGGCACCCGGCACCCAGCTGCCCCCGCCGGAAGTGCCCGGCAATCCTCCGCACCCGGAACCGGGCAGCGCTCCGCAGGCCGGTGTGCCCATGACCGACGGCACCCCCGCCGCCTGCCGCCAGAAAAACGCGCAGGAATTTCTGGCCGGGAAGGTGCCCGGTGTGATGGCGCAATATGCCCCGGGGCTGTTCAGCACCCAGCAGCACACCTACAGCGCCCACCCGGCCCCGGAGGAGGACCCGGAAGCGGTGGAGCAGCTGGTAGAATGGCGTGAAAACGCCCCCTACGGCTGAGATCGCCGGGCTCCGGGCAAAAATTTTTCCGCAAATTTTGCTTTACCTGTTGAAATCTTGTTCCACTTCCCTTATTATGGAGACAAACAAAGATAAAGGCAGGTTTTGCATTATGGCAGAGATCAAATACGAAGTCGTCGAGCGCATCGCGGTGCTCTCGCAGCGTCCCCGCGGCTGGGAGCGTCAGCTCAACCTGATCAGCTGGAACGACGGCGAGCCCAAGTACGACATCCGCGACTGGTCCCCGGACGGCACCCGCATGGGCAAGGGCATCTCCCTGAGCCACGACGAGCTGGCCATCCTCAAGGGCATCCTGGAAGATATGGAGCTGTGAGCATGACCGACCGCGAGGAGTTTTTGCAGATCTTCCGGCAGCATGTCACCCGCCCCGGCAGCGAAAAGCTGCTGGACTGGCTGGACCACAAGACCGATTTCTTTTCGGCTCCGGCGTCCACCCGGTTCCACGGTGCCTGCACCGGCGGGCTGTGCATGCACAGCCTGAACGTCTACCACGCCCTGCACGACACCTTTTTTACCGAGGGCGAGAGTGAGGAGAGCTTTGCCATCTGCGCACTGCTGCACGATCTGTGCAAGGCCAACTACTACAAGGCCGGCACCCGCAACGTGAAGAACGAGACCACCGGTCAGTGGGAAAAGGTGCCCAGCTACAGCGTGGAGGACCTGTTTCCCTACGGCCACGGTGAAAAAAGCGTGTTCCTCATTGAGCGCTTCATGAAGCTCAAGGTGGAAGAGGCCGTGGCCATCCGCTGGCACATGGGCGGCTTTGACGATGCGGCCCGGGGCGGCTGCTTTGCCATCTCGGAAGCCTACGACAAGTACCCCCTTGCCGTCAAACTGCACATCGCGGATCTGGAAGCCACCTATCTTATGGAGCACCGCACCAGCGCCGTGCACTGAGCATATTTTATCCCGATACCAAAAAAGACCCGGATACCGGCAGCACCTTTTTGTGCCTGCCCCGTGTCCGGGTCCTGTTTTTTATTCCTTGTTGCGGGCCTTATTCTGGTACATCCGGTCATCTGCCTGCCGGATGGCCTCCCGCAGCGGGTGCACGCCGCACACACCGCCCACGCTGATGGACAGGCGGATCTCCGGGTGGCTCTCCACCCGGGCCTGCCGCACCGCTTCCTGGATGCGGTCCATCACCAGCGGCAGCCCTTCCGGCCGCAGCTGCGGCATCACCAGCAAAAACTCGTCGCCGCCGTAGCGCACCAGAATGTCGCTCTCCCGCAGGCAGGCCTGCACCGCCGCAGAGATGCTCTCCAGCGCCTTGTCGCCCACCAGATGGCCGTAGCTGTCGTTCACGGCCTTGAAGCGGTCCACGTCAATGACCACCACACCGTTGATCTGCTCACTGTCGGCCAGGAACTTTTCAAAGTACCGGCGGGAGTAGGCCCCGGTGAGCGGATCGATGAAGGCACTGTTGTCAAAGTCCTCGCTGCGGTCCAGCAGCATGCGGCGGCCGCCCATGTCCAGCCAGCGTCCGTTGGACAGCTTGGAAACCATTTCCAGCACGCAGCCGCGGCCGTTGTTCTCCACATAGCGCGACAGCACAAAATAGGCGTCCTCGCCATTGAATTCGATCTTGTTCAGGGTCTTTTTGCTGGTGAACACCTTGGCCGAGATGCAGTTCTCGCACCGGCCGGCCTTGTTCCACACCACATGGCAGTGACCGGCCCGCTCTTCCAGCGTGCCGTCCGGGTGCAGGGTGAGCACCTTGGCGCGCTCCGGGTCCACCAGACGCACCAGGTCAAACACGCCCTGCAGCTGCTGCAGGACAGCCGCCATCGAGCCTCCGGAGCTGTGCAGCAGCACATCCGGCTGCGCTTTTGCATCCTCGGTCTGCTCCGGCAGCAGCTGGCCCACCACGCTCACACAGCGGCGCTGCCCGCCGCGGCTCCACTGGGTGCGCAGCACCAGCCGGTGCGGCTGGTATCCGCCGCCGGTCTGCACCTCCACGGGGAAGCTGGCCTGCGGGATCTCCGGGGTTGCCTTTTCCAGCGCTTCCAACAGGCGGCGGCGGTCCTTCAGGGAAAGGAAGTTCAGCCCTTCGCCATGGTCAAAGTCCAGCACCTGGGTGCGCTCGGCGGCGCTGGCGTAGTGGTTGGTCACCGTCACCCGGCCGCTGAGCAAGTCGTAGTCGAACTGGATGCCGCCGCACTGGTCCGCATAGAACTGGGTGCGCTCGCGTTCCAGGTTGAGCAGCCGCTGGCTGCGGTCCTCCCGCGGGAGGGCTTCCCGGTGCAGGATCTCCTCCGACAAGCGGTGGGTGTCCTGGTGGAAGCTGCGGTCCCACTCGTTGCGCTGCAGCTCCTTCCGCAGCAGCTCCGACGACTCATTCAGGCATTCCAGCAGCAGCGGATTGAAGGCCCCGCACTCGCCGTTCAGGATCATGCGCAGGGCCGTGTCGTGGTCGTAGGCCGGTTTATAGCAGCGGTCGCTGGTCAGGGCGTCGTACACATCTGCCAGTGCCACCACCTGTGCTGCGATGGGGATCGCATCGCCCTTCAGCTTGTCCGGGTAGCCGCCGCCGTCCCAGCGCTCATGGTGCCAGCGGCAGATGGCATAGGCCACCTGCAGCAGGGGCTCGTTTCCCCCGCCGATGGTGTTGCTCAGGTCCCGCAGGATGCGGGCACCCTTCACCGTGTGGGTCTTGATCATCGCGTATTCTTCGGCGGTCAGGCGGCCGGGCTTGTTGAGGATCTCGGTGGGGATCACGATCTTGCCCAGGTCGTGCAGGGCCGATGCCGTGCTGATGAGCGAAATGTCGCTCTCGTCCAGCTGATACCGGTCGGTCTTGCCCGCCAGCTGGTGCAGCAACAGGTCGGTCAGGGTGCGGATGTGCAGCACATGCAGGCCGCTCTCGCTGTTGCGGAACTCCACCACATGGCTCAGAATGCTGATCATCAGCACACCGTTGTGCTCTTTTTCGTACACCTGATCGGTCACAAGGCGGGTAAGGCGCTTCTGCTTTGCGTAAAGCATGAGCGCATTCTTCACCCGGCGCAGCACCATGACCCGCTCGAACGGGCGGCGGATGTAATCGGCCACGCCCATATCATAGGCGCGCTCGACGCTTCGGGTGTCCTCTGCCGCGCTGATCACAATGACCGGGATTTCCTCCTGCCATGCATAGCACTGCATCACCCGCAGCACATCAAAGCCGTCCATTTCCGGCATGATCAGGTCCAGCAGCACCAGCGCGATATCGGTGCGTCTGCGCAGAATTTCGATCGCGCGCAGGCCGTTCTCGGCTTCCAGATATTCGTAGCCCTCGCCCAGAATCTCCTTGAGCATAGCGCGGTTGATCTCCGAGTCATCCACGATCAGTATTTTCTGTTTTGGTTCCATCTCAACCGCTCCTCGCTCCTGTACTTCCGGCCGCAGGGTCTTCCGTTTCCTACCGGACCACAAAAAAGCTGCTGCAACAGCTTTGCGCTTTGCAGCAGCTTTTCATTTCACTCATATCTGCTTTTTTTGCAGGTCATCCAGCTTTCCGTCATGCGCCCATCATATCGTCGAACCAGTTCATCAGCTCCACCGAGAGGTGCTCCAATCTGGTCTGGGGCTTCCAGTCCGGCTGAGCAGGCTGCGGAGCCTCCGGCCCGGGCTGTGGGGGCTGTTCGGCCTCCGGCTCCGGCCGCGGACTCTGCGCTGCCGATGGTTCCGGCTGCGGGGACGTATGTGCCGCAACCGGCACAGGCCGCACAGCTTCCGCATGGCGGGCCAGCTCCTGACGTAGCTGCTCTGCATGAGCGCTCGCGCACTCAGCCTCCTGCCGCGCCTGCTCACAGGCCGCTTCCAGCTGGGCATTTTCCTGCCGCAGCGCGGCCATCTGCCGTTCACAGGCAAACAGACGAGTCTGATAGCGCAAAATTTCCGCACTGGCCGCTGCCAGCTTTCGGTTCATCTGCTCCAGCTGGGCACACACCGCCTTGGGCGGCTCTGCCGGAGCCTTTGCCGCGGCAGACTGGGCACAGCGCTGCCGCGAACCATTGTTCTGCTGCCTGCCCTGCGCCATGGTGTCCCTCCGATCCATCCGATACGCCTGATCCGCTTATGACGGCCAGCCTTTTATCTGCGCTTGTTCAGCATGGCCATCAGCTGGTCGTAATAGCCATTATCGCTGTTGTCCTCTTCCACGGGCTTTTCAGCAGTGGGTGCCGGTGCAGCGCCGCCTGCGGCAGAAGCTGCCGGGCTTGCAGTCTCGCTGCTGAACACAGCAGACGGAGTGGACTGTGCGCCGCCCATTGCATTGCTGATGCTGCTGCGCAGGTCGCTTGCGCTCTTGTTGTCAAAACCGGTAGCAACCACGGTCACACGCATCTCGTCCGAGAGGTTCTCGTCGAACGCAGTACCCCAGATGATGTTTGCATCGGGATGTGCGCTCTGGGTGATGAGGCCTG
>ERZ827363.1163-NODE-1163-length-26612-cov-7.844109_pt1 | contig 26612 bp, 17 predicted proteins | sample MGYA00519776_ERZ827363 | MGnify/ENA primary metagenome ERZ827363 (study PRJEB31778, sample SAMEA3449288) | human gut metagenome | biome: human gut; feature: human-associated habitat; material: faeces | place: United Kingdom | collected 2010/2012 ...
CCTACTCGATCTTCATCTGGGTCATGACCTCGATCTTGGCCTCGGCCACGGCCGCCCGCTGTTCGGCTACAGCAAGGCGGTCCTTGAGGGCGGCGACCTCGGCCATCAGGTCGCGCTGGGCCAGAAGCGCATCGCTCAGCTCAGCCTGGGCTTTCAACGCGGCGTCACGCTCGCCGCGCAGCCGCTCGATCTCATCGACCATGGTCTCAGCCTCGGCGTGGAGCTGGACGACCTGCCTGTCGAGCTCCCTGGCATCGGCGAGATATCTGACGCTCGCGGCGTGGAGCTCGTTGTTCTCGAGCTCGAGGCTCGCGGTATCGAGCTCGAACTTCTCCTCGATAAAGGCGACCCGCTCATTGCAGTCGGCCTCAAGTCTTTCGTTCCGGTCTCTCGCCTCGACGAGCTTGCGGTTGAATTCGTCGAGCTGGGCCCTGAGCAACGCGTTCTCGGTCCTGAGGTCGCCCGTCTCGTGCAGCAGCTTCTCCCGCCACGTCGCCTCGATCCGCTCGGCGGCCTCATCGAGGACGGACTTCACGCCGTAGATCTCCCTGATTTTCTTCTCGTTTGCCATGGTGCGGCACTCCAATCAACAACGGGCATGGCTCCGCCATGCCATATGGCTGGGAACAATGCACGGCCGCTGTTGATTTGTGTTCGCCCTGCGATCGGTGAGTTCTAAAAGGCGTCTCAAGTCATGCGTTCACGCAGGTTTTCGGTTGGAGAAATACCGCACGTTTTCATGGTAACACGTGCCTTAAAGAACGGGCGGCCATATCGATTCGTTGTAAATAGCGTCTACGACGTGTTGGTGGCAGGAGGTGAGGGCGTTAAAGATGTCGAGAATGATTGTGGGAGTATTTTAGATACAGGCATGAGAAAGGGTCGAATCGAAGTGTCTGGCCGGACGCCAATTGTCCGGGAACTGTTTCGGTTCGACCCTGCTTCATTTTACATCCGCGGCATGTTCTTGTGGGCATCCTGACGGTGACCGACTCTCACGACCTCGATAGTCGGTTTGTGGGCTTAAAGTTTCGGAGGCTCCCAAGCGTTTTCAATCGCGGCGCGGTAGATTGCGGCGTAATTAAGCATCCAGCTGCCATCACCAACTTTTTGAATATACCCCTTATCCTTCAGAGAGGTATAGGCCCGGGATATCGTGTTCTTACTCAGGCGGTAGTGATCCTCAATCCATTTGCTTTTAGCGCAGAAGCCCATGGGCCGTTTGTTTTTGGAAGGTTTTCCAAACTTCCATACAAGGCCGAGGATGAGACGCTCGGCGGCAACGGTGGTGACGCAGCACGCCCACTCGGGCACTGAAATAAAAATAGCCTTATCCATTTTTCCCGTAATCTCTCGTTGCTCAGTAGCATCATCGCTAAATATGTCGGAAATCGACGGAAGCTCGCTCATGTTTACCACCTAATCAAGGTGGGCGGTACGACCTTCAAGCTGCTTGAAAAGCTCGTAGAACGAGCTTTCAAACATGTAATTAGAGCGATGGATCTGGATGAGCTTGCCGGACTCTCGCATAAACTTGCGTGCGGTGTTTTCGCTCCAGCCAGTGAGTTCGCGGATATCGTTAACGCGGAGCAACCGATCGCACTGAGCGGCACCAGTGGGGAAAGTCGGTGTGGACGCCTGAGTGCTAATCTTTGGAGTAGCCATGATGAGCTATCCTTTCAATGAGGGCCCTCCCTGTGCTTGTAAGACGTACCAGGTTCATAAGCACTTGGGGGGCCGGTTTCTATGACTACATGCGTAGCCATCTGACAGCTTTAGCATGTATTAAAACTCATTAGATGTCAATCAAATAAAGCATCTACCTGCGGAAACGGTATTATAGTACCGTAATATTATGAAATAAACGATGAATGAAAAACATGCTATTTCTCGCTTCTCTGTATATAGGCGTTGATGAAGGCTTCGTAGCCTTTAACTGCTTTTATTTCTGATTGTTGAACGAGGCTTGTATACGTTTTGAGCGTGATATTGGGGTCCGCGTGGCCAAGAATACCTTGCACGCTTCTAACGTCCGATCCGTTCGCCAGCATAAAAGTGCTTACACAATGCCTGAGCTGATGCGGGCAGATGCCCTTATATAGTTTTCCGCCAGTCGAATTGTTCGGCTCATAGATTCCAAGATTGCAGCTAACTGCGAAATCGCGAAACCAATGGTTGAAGATGTAGTTTTTCATGTGACAGACAGTAGGGATCCCTTGCTCGACAGCAATATCGCTAATGATGGGAGTACTGCCAGTCTGGGACAGCCCCAGAGAGGCCAGGAGCTCTTTTTGTATGGCTGACCATGATTGAAGACGTTCGGCCAAGGTTTCTCCAACGGGAATTTTGCGTTGGCTTTCTTGTGACTTGGGTGCCCTCAGTTCATGGTCGTTGGTGTACTGCCTGTCAATTTTCAAGGTTTTATTGGCAGGGTCCCAATCGCGCCATTCGAGGCCCAGCATCTCGCCTTTCCGCATACCCGTATACACTAGTACTAGTGTACCAACAGCTTCGGCGGTGAGCTCAATGTGTTGAAGACGTGTGCATAGGGTAGCTACTTGGTCGATTGTCAGTGATTCTCTTTTGTTGCGTGGTCTGCGAACATGAACGGTAGCGCAGGGGTTTCGGTCAATTATTCTCTTTGCGACTGCATTCGACAAAATCTGACGCAGTTTCGCATTGATTCGTACAAGCTCTGATGGTTTGTATTTTCCCGTACGACGAGCTTCGGCATATGTTTCTTCGATTAGATCGGGAGTTAGCCCCTCAATTGTCTGAAACGCACCGAATAGGTCTTCGATATGCCTGCAATCGTACGCTTCTCTTTCATAGCTCGTTGGCGCAAGCTCGGTGTCCCTATTTTCATGAAAGGTCCAGCAGTAGGACGCAAGCAAAGTGGGCTTTTTAGTTTTAGTGATCGTGCCAGAGGAGTTGATTTCAGCCAGCTTGGCCTGCATTGCAGCCTTAGCTTCTGTTTTAGTCTTGCAACGAACTGTATAAGTTGGGGATCGTTTGTAGCGCCCCGTCTTAGGGTCCTTGACTCCAAGGGAAAAATAATAGCGATAGGTGTTAGGTGATCTCTTGTCTTTCCAACACGTGCCTCTTCCGCTAATTAGTGGCTGTTCTGACATCTTTGCGCTCCGTTTCTTTGAATAGTTTTCAACAATTCATTGAGTGCAGTTTAGCTAAAGCTGTTAGTAATATGTTTGTAAAAGCGTAGGCGCAGCTACCGGAGGCAAAAGACACAAACTGCTATGTTTATCTGCGGTTATATGATGTTCAATGATGCTTGATGAATGGTAGGGGGTAGCATTAAATCATATCTCCTAAAGCGGGTGTCGACGGTTCGAATCCGCCCGGGGGCACCAGAGAAATATCGAGCCCGGTACCGCTACGGTGCCGGGCTCTTCTGGTCTAAGGGCAGGATTCGAGCCGTCGACACCCGCGTCACTCATTTCCCCGCGGGGGAGTTTTCGAATCCGCCCGGGGGCACCAGAGGAATATCGAGCCCGGTACCGCTACGGTGCCGGGTTCTTCTGGTTCAATGCCATGTCAAAAACGAAGCGCCCGCTTGCTGGGGGAGCAAGCGGGCGCCTGTGAGCGAATATGTTTGCGGCGAGAGCCGTGATGAGCGGTGGGGTGGCGACTAGTTGGTCGTACCGGAATCGTCACCCGTGCTCGTGCCCGAACCCGAACCCGAGCCAGAAAGTGCGACCGTCAGCGTAATCGTGCTGTCGGTGGACTGCTTGCCAGTGGGGGAGACGCCCGTAACGGTGGCATCCTCGTTACCGCTTACGGGATTGCCGTTCTGGTCACAGAAGCCGATGTTATAGAAACCGGCGTTGTTGAGCGCGGTGACGGCGGCGGAGATGCTCTTGCCGTACAGGTTGCCCGGAACACTGGCCTTGCCGGACTTCTTGGCAATGACGACGGTAATCGTGGCGCCGGGCTTCTGCTTGCCACTGGGGTTCCAGCTGATCACGGTGCCCTCGGTAACCGAGTCGTTCTCCTGGTAGCTAACGTCGACGCCAAAGCCTGCCATATCGAGGGCGTTGCGCGCCTGGGCCTCGGTCATGTCGGTCAGATCGGGGACGGACGTGGTATCCGGGCCGCTCGAGACCTTGTACGAGATGGTCGTGCCCTTCGCGACTTCCTTACCGGCTTCGGTGCCCTGCTCAAAGACCTGGCCCTCATCGGCCTCGTTGGCCTCCTCGGAGGCGTTGCCCTTCAGGCCAACGCTTGCCAGCGCGGCCTCGGCCTGGTCCTTGGTCAGGCCGACAAGCAGGGGAACCTCAACCTTCTCGGAGGGCTTGGGACCCTTGGAGATTACCAGGTTCACCTTGGTGCCCTTGGCCTTCTTGGTGTTGCCGTTGGGCGTCTGCTCGGCGACCTTGCCCTCGTCGACATCGTCGTTGTAGCTTTGGTCGATGGTGCCGACCTCGAGGCCGGCTTCCTTGATCAGCTCGACGGCAGTCTGCTGGTCCTTGCCCAGCACGTCGGGCACGGTGACCTGCTCGCCGCCAAAGAGTCCTGTGGCAAAGGCCACCACGATGCCGATGACGGCAACGGCTGCCACCACGGCGGCGATGATCTTGTTCTTGTTGGATTTGGGCTTTTCGACCTCGTAGGAGCCGGTGGAGCCCGAAACCGAGCTACGGGCGGTATTCTGGCCGCTCACGCCCGAGACGGGACGCACCATGGCGCGCGTCTGATCGGAAAGCTCGCGAGTCTTGGTGGCGCCCAGCTCGCCGGGGGCACCGATGATGCGCGTGGGCTCCGAGACGTTGACGGCACGGCCCGACAGGTAGCTGTTGAGCACCTGACGCAGCTCGTCGGCGGTCTGGAAGCGGTTTGCGGGGTCCTTCTCCATGCACTTGAGGATGATGCGCTCAAGGTCGGCGTCGACACCGGAGTTGATCTGGCTCGGCGGAATAGGCAGCTCGTTGACCTGCTTGAGTGCGACCGAGATAGCGTCGTCACCGTCAAAGGGAACGCGGCCGGTGGCGCACTCATACATCACGACGCCCAGCGAGTAGATATCCGAGGTGGGGCCGAGGTCCTGACCACGGGTCTGCTCGGGGCTGACGTAGTGGGCGGTTCCCAGCACGTTGTTGTCTTGCGTGAGGTGGCTGTTCTTGGCGCGCGCGATGCCAAAGTCCATCACCTTGATGTTGCCGTCGGGCAGCACCATGATGTTCTGCGGCTTAATGTCGCGGTGGATGATCTCGTGCTTGTGGGCGACCGAAAGCGCAGAGCTGATCTGCGAGCCGATCTGGGCGACCTTCTTGGGGTCGAGGGCGCCGTGGCTCTTGATGCCGCTCTTAAGGTCGGTACCGCGCAGGTACTCCATGACGATGTAATAGGTGTCGCCGTCCTTGCCCCAATCGTAGACGCCCACGATATAAGGGGAGGAGAGACCGGCTGCTGCCTGGGCCTCCTGCTTAAAGCGTGCGGCGAAGGTTGCGTCGCCAGCATACTGCGGCAGCATGATCTTGACGGCAACCGTGCGGTCGAGGACCTGGTCCTGTGCACGGTAGACGGTCGCCATGCCGCCTGTCCCCACCTTATCCTTGAGGAGGTATCTTCCCCCGAGGACCCTCTGTTCCATTCCTGCTCCTAACATAACTATTCGCTCAACGATGTGTGTAGTACCTACGATGTGGCCGCTGGGGCCGTGTGGCGCGTTGCCGCTAACTCTTCGGCCGCGGCGCGCCTCGGGTGTCCGATTCGATCATGGGCATCACGCTCCCTGTGCGGCAAGCGCCGCGGTCAGGACGATGCCGGCGATCTTGGCGGCCTTGACGTCATGCTTGTCGAAATCCTCCAAGGCCACCGAGATGGCGACCGTGGGTGAATCGTAAGGTGCAAAGCCAACGAACATCGAGTTGACGTTGGTGCCGCCAGTCTCGGCCGAGCCGGTCTTGCCGGCAACCTTGACGCCGGGGATTTGGGCATCGGTGCCGGTGCCGGACTGGACGACGGCAAGCATGGCCTGCTTGACCTGGTCGGCCGTGGCGGAGCTGACGGCCTGACCCAGCGAGCGGGACTGCGTGGTCTTGACCACGGTTCCGTCCGGGGCGAGTACCTGGGCTACAAAGTACGGGTCCATGACCACGCCGCTGTTAGCGATGGCGGCGGCAATCACGGCGTTTTGCATGACGGTGGTCTGCGGGCCGGGCGTGTGGTCCATGCCGACAGGCTGGCCGGCGCCGGCCCAGGCGGTCTCCCACTCGGTCATGAGCGACGGGTCGGCCATGATGGAGGCCGCGGAGGTCAGGTCCTGGCCGAGCTTTTGGCCGTAGCCAAAGGCGTTGGCAAACTGCACGAGCGTGTTTGCGCCAACTTCGTTTGCCACCTGGCCGAAGACGACGTTGGAGGACACGGCAAAGGCCTGCTGCAGGCTGATGGTGCCGTAGCTCTCGTTGGCATCGTTGGTGACCGGTGCGTTGCCGATGTCCATGGAGCCGGGCGCCTGGTAGGTGCTGGTAAGGCTGGCGGTACCGGTCTCGAGTGCCGCGGAAAGCGTAACGACCTTAAACGTGGAGCCCGGCGTGTACAGCGCGTCCATGGCGCGATTGTACATGGAGCCGTCCTCGCCGCCGCCCGTCTGCAGCAGGGCATCGATGTTGGTGTTGTCGTAGGTGGGCGAGCTGGCACATGCGAGCACCGCGCCGGTACGCGGGTCGATGACCACTACAGCGCCCTTAAAGCCCTTGAGTGCCTGCTCGGCCGCCGTCTGGATACGCGAGTCGATGGTGAGCTTGGCGGTGTTGCCCGGCTGGGTCTGGCCCGCGAGCGACGCGATGGCGTTGTTCCAGCTGGAGTAGTCCTTAGAACCGGTGAGCGTATCGTTCATGACGCTCTCGATGGCGGTGGTGCCATACTGCTGGCTCACGTAGCCAACCACGTGCGCTGCCAGGTTGCCGTTGGGGTAGGAGCGTACGTAGGTGCCGTCCTCCTGCTGCAGCGACTCGGCCAGCGTCACGCCGTCGGACGTGATGATGGAGCCGCGCTGGATGTACTTGGAGCGGGCGATGGTGTGGTTGTTGGTCGGCATGTCCTGATAGTCCTTGGCCTTAATGACCTGGACATAGGTGAGGTTCCCGATAAGGATGGCGAACAGCGCCGTAAAGGCGAGCACCGCGCGGGTTAGACGGTTGGCGAGCGCAACGCGGCCGAGCACACCGGATTCAGGCGTGTCGAGCAGGCGACGTCGCATGCGCGAGCCGACGGAATGGCTGCCGCTGCCGTAGGAAGACGAGGTGGCAAAGCGCGTGCCCGTCGGGGCGGCGGCAGATGCGACCTGATCATCGGTGATGGCGGCCATGGTGCCGGTGCCGGTAAGCTCGGCCTCGCGTCCGGTAGACTCGTCACCGGCGCGCAGCAGGAGCGCGACGATGATAAAGCTCGCCAGCAGCGAGGAGCCGCCCTGGCTCATAAAGGGCAGGGTGACGCCGGTCAGCGGGATCAGGCGGGTAACGCCGCCAACGATCAAGAAGGCCTGGAAGCTGATGGCTGCCGTAAGACCGGTGGCGCTAAAGGCGGCAAGGTCGGACTTTGCACGGGCAGCTGTGGTCAGGCCACGCACGGCAAAGAGCATAAACAGGATGAGCACGGCGCCGCCGCCCAAAAGGCCCATCTCCTCGCCGATAGCCGAGAAGATAAAGTCGGACTCGACGACAGGGATGTTGTTGGCCATGCCGTTGCCGATGCCAACACCGACCAGACCGCCATCGGCAAGCGAGAAGAGCGACTGGACGATCTGGTAGCCCTGGCCCTGGGCGTCCTTAAACGGATCGAGCCAAACCTGGAAACGCACCTGAACGTGAGACAGGAACTTGTAGGCGCCCACGGCTCCAACGGCCAGCAGCGCAAGGCCGATAACGACATACGAAAAGCGCCCCGTGGCAACGTAGAGCATCAGCAAGAAGATGGTGTAGAACAGCACGGCCGAACCCAGATCGCGTTCGAAGACGACGACGAGCAGGCACACACCCCACACGGCAAACAGCGGCAGCAGCAGTCGCAGGCGAGGGATCTTAAAGCCCAGGATCTTGCGGTTGGAGATGGAGAGCAGCTCGCGGTTCTCGGCCAGGTACCCGGCCAGGAACAGGACGATAAAGACCTTGGCGAACTCGCCGGGCTGGATGGTAAAGCCCGCGATGCGAATCCACAGCTTGGAGCCCGAGATCGTGGTGCCGATAAAGATAGGCAGCATCAGCAGAATGATGCCGATGATGCCAAAGGTGTACTTGTAGCGCATGACCACGTCGAGGTTCTTAACCAACGCGAGCGTTCCCACCATCAGGGCCACCGAGACAAACAGGATGATGAGCTGTGAGATCGCGAGAGCGGGGGCGAGACGCGTCACGAACGTGATACCGATGCCCGAAAGTATAAATACGATGGGTAGGATGGCGGGGTCGGCACCGGGCGCCAAGATTCGCACGGCAATGTGGGCCGCGGCAAAGGCGGCAAAGAGGCCGGTCGGTACGGCGAGCGTCTCAAAGGAGATGGCAGCGCCCGCGGTGAGGACGTACATCGCATACAGCAGGATGACGGGGAACGCCGAGGCGATGAGCAAGAGCAGCTCGGTGTTGCGGCGACTCATAAGCGGCACTCCCTTTCTAATTCTTATCGGAGGCTTCGGCCTCGGCGGACTGTTCGGCGGTTTTCTCGGAATCTGATTCGGAGGTCGATCCCTGATTGGTGTTGTCGCGAATCGTTTGCGCGTCGATCACCTGGCGGGTCTGCTCCTCGTCGATCTGGTGGCGGTACTTGGATATCGTGTCCTGCGCATCGTCGACACTTGTTTGCGGAATACCCGCCTTGAGGCGGTTTTGCGTGTCTTCGGGCAGGTCGGATAGCTTGATGCTGGTTTCGCTTTCGAGCCAGTGGAGCTTGAGTCCGAGTGGCTTGCCGGGCAGGCCGCGCCAGACGGCGACATTGCCCTGGTAGGTACCCAGGTAGTACGAGCCGGTGACACCCGTGTAGGCCCAGATGCCAGCTGCCAGCACAAAGACGAGGGCCAGGATGGCGGCGATAGTAATGTTGCGGCGACGCACGCGCTGCGCCTCGCGCATAACGCCATCGTCAACCAGGTCAACGACTACTACGGTCACGTTGTCGTGGCCGCCGGCGGCAAGCGCCGCGTCCACTAGGTTGTCGACGCAGATTTGCGCGGTTGAGGACTGCGTGGCGATGTTCTCGATATCGCTATCGGGAATCATGCTCGAAAGGCCGTCGGAGCACAGGATCAGACGGTCGCCTTCCTCGATATGCAGAGTGAAGTGGTCGGCATACATAGCGGGGTCCGAGCCCAGCGCGCGGGTGATGACCGAACGGTTGGGGTGGACGCGAGCCTCGTCTGCCGTGATCTCGCCGGCGTCCACGAGTTCTTCCACATAGGAGTGGTCGCGGGTCACGCGGATGAGCGTGCCCTCGTGGAGCAGGTAGGCGCGCGAGTCGCCCACGTGGGCGATGGCGAGCGTGTCGTTTTCGATATAGGCGCAAGTGGCTGTGCAGCCCATGCCGGGCTTGCCCAGGCCATTCAAGGCGGCCTCGATTACGGCGGCGTTAGCAGCCTCGACGGCTGCCGCCAGGCGTGCGGCGTCGGCAGACTGAGGAGCTGTCTTGGCGATGGTCTCGACAGCGATAGAAGAGGCCACCTCGCCGGCAGCGTGACCACCCATGCCGTCGCATACGCAAAAGAGCGGCGACTGCACCAGGTAGGAATCCTCATTGTGCGGGCGCACGCAGCCAACGTCGGAGCGGGCGCCCCACATGAGTTGCGTGGTGGTGCCGGCATCATAGGTCGAGTCGGTCTCGATGCGTTCCTCGGTCAGGGGCTCAAAGCTCATGGTCGACCCGGGGTCTTTGAGCTTGGCCTCAACGGCGGCAACGTCGATCTCGGCAGTGTCACCGGGAGAGACGGTGTCGGTCTCGGCGTTTGATTCGGAATCGCCGGTGTCCGGGGAGCCGGGCTCCTCGGACACGCGGGCGGTCGACTCGTCGTCTTGCGGGCTGACGTCTATAGGCTCGGGCGCCGGCGTAGACGCGGGCGCAACCTCGGATGCCGGGGCTATGGGAAACGCCGGCGCGGCGGGCTCGGGTGCCGCAAACACCGCAGCGCTCTCGTTGATTGCCGCGGCGACGGGCTCTGCAAAGTGAGCCGGCGCCGGGGTTGCTTCGGGCGCTGTGGGCTGTTCCGCAGCATGTGCGCCGATGGGCGCCGCTACGGCATCCTCTTCGTCCTCGTTATCGGCTAGATCCGAAATATCATGCGTTACATGCGAAAGAGGCAGGGAGAACACGGTGTCCTCGGGCTCCACGGGTGTGGAGTCCGCCGGAGCGGCGTGGGCCGGTGCAGCTACGGCGGCAGCCGGTGCCTCGGTCATGGTTGCGGACTTGTTCTCCTCGTCGATCATCGACGGTTCACCTTCATGACCACGTCGCCAATCTGGACTTCGTCGCCCTCACGCAGCGTCGCGGGCTCCACGAGCTGGCGGCCGTTGACGAGCGTGCCGTTAAGCGAGTTGAGGTCCTCGATGATGAGCGCCGGGCCCTGCAGCGAAAAGCGCGCATGCGAGGCCGAGACGAACGGTTCGTTGATGCAGATGTCCGAAGACGGCGAGCGACCGACGATGACGGGGCCGAGCATGTCTACGTGGATGCCGCGGATACCGCGCGGACCCTTGTCCACATCAATCGTCCAGATAGCCGAGTCGCGGCGCTGCCCGCGCACAAGTCCCACGCCGGTCTTCATGACGGCGAACAGGAAGATATAGAGCAGGGCGACCAGGACGATGCGGCCTGCAAAAAGGACGATATCGATGTTCATAAGCGACTATCCCCTAAATTCAAAGGTACTCAGGCCAAACGTCAGCAGATCGCCGTTGCGCAGCGGGCAGCGCGTAATGCGGCGGTTGTTGACGAGCGTGCCGTTGGTGGAATTGAGGTCCTCGATCGACCAATCCGAGCCCGTAAAGGTGAGCTGGGCGTGGCGGCGCGACACGTTGGGGTCGCGCAGGGCAATGTCGGAAACTGAGCGCTCGCGACCGATGGTCACCTGTGCGGAGGTGATGCTATGGCTCTCGCCGCTCACGACGTCGACGAGCTGGGCGAGCGGGCGCTGCGGGGCGCGAGTGCTCGCCATGTTGGAGGCGATGCCGGCTGCGGCGCCTAGGCCCACGGCGGCACCGGTCGCGGCGGCTCCGCCCATGCCGGCAAGCGAGTCGCGCGAGACGGTCTGCGGCACCGGGATGGGTGCGGCGGCGGGGTCGGGGACGCTAGGCGCGAAGGGGTCTGCCACGGCAAGCGGGTCGGGAGCGGCGGCGCGAGGCGTCGGCTGCTGCTGGGGCATGGCGGCGGGGCGCTGCTGCTGCGGGGCAGCAAACTGCTGCTGGCCGGCGCGCGGGGCGCTGGCGGCACGGCTTGCCGCGGAGTTGTTCTGGCCCAGGCCGTTTTGATAGGCGCGCTCTTCTTCGTACAGGCGGCCGAGCGTGGGGGCATCGACGTTCTCGGCAAAGACCGAGAACTTGCCGGCGCGCAGCTGCGGATCGATCATAAAGCGCACGAGGGGCTCGCCGACAAAGACATAGCGGCGCTTTTCGGCCTGCGCCTTCACAAACTCGCGGACCTCGCGCGAAAGCTCGGGGTAGAACGGGGCGAGCATGGGATCGTCGTCGGCGGCGATAAGGATGGTATAGAGTGCCGGCGCCGTGTTGACGCCGTTAATCACCAGAGTCTGATCCTCCATGTCGCGAGCGGCCTGCTTAGCAAGCTTCTTAAAGGAGAACGGGGCACGGGTGGCACCGAAGATGCCGGCCACGTGGTCCTCGAAGATGTTCAGGAAGTTCACGAAAGATCACTCTCCGTATAGGTTCTTTGGTATCCGAGCAAATATAGGCATATCCCAACGATTATAGAGGATAGGGTTCCCGCAACCGCCGCCTTGGCGACGACCGCGGCTGCAAGGCTGGCAATTTCCATATGGTGTGCAAGACAGGACACCGCTGCACAGCCGATGCCGGTGACAGCGATGGCGGCGATTGCGGCAAGGTTTGAGCTCTGGCCGGCACGCTTGGCATGGACATTGAGCAGCGCGGATGACGCTGCGGCAGTTGCCGCGACCAGCACAAAGGCAGCCCAAAGGAGCGGGTCTCCCAGCGCTGCGGCAACGTTACCGAGCCCCAGCACGCCTCCGGCTGAAAGCGCGACCGTGGCCAGACGGGCAAAAAGCGCGCCCATGCCCGTTGCCGCGGCGGCGCTTGCCGGGCCGAGCCAAAATGACGCGACGCCGGCGGTGACCCCAGCTGCCAGGAAGGTATTGCCGGTCAGACAGCCAAGCGCGAGTGCACAGGTGAGCGTGGCGCTCGCGGCAGTCTCGGTGCGACCCCAGGCGATCCACCAACCGGACATGGCGGCGGCAAAGATCACCGCGACGGGCAGCATCGACAGGATGCCCTGTGCCTGCATGGTGGCGTTGGCCATGAGCACCAAAAAGCCCACAGCCGAGATGGCCGAGCCAATCTGGGGGGCCAGGCCAGCCGCCGCTCCGATCGCGATAGCCGCAATGACCAGGCCGGGAAGCGCCGCGACCCCGGCCGTTTGCATCAGCAAAAAGCTAAAGGTGCCGCACGTTAGCGCCGAGATAGTGCGCATGGTGTAGTCGCGCGCATGGCTCCAGCGCGTGCCCGCCCAGCCGAGTGCGGGGTCGACCTCGATGGCGTCGTCCTCGTAGTGCGACGGCTCGATATCGTCGAGTTCCTGCTCGTCATCCGAAAGCTCGCCAACCATTTGCTCCAGGCTGCGACGGCCCTCGCGCACGCTGCCCAGACCGGCAAGGAGCTGGTCGCAAAATGCCTCGATGCTGCTGGGGCGGTCCTGCGGCATGGGGGAGAGCGCGCTCATGAGCGCGGCCTCGGCTCCCGGGGGAAAGTGTGGTATCAGCTCGCTGGGATAGGTGGCGCCGCCGATGATGCGGTCGAGCGAGTCGGCGGGCGTGGCCGCCATAAAGGGAGCGCTGCCGCACAGGCCCTCATAGATTACACAGGCGAGGGCAAAGACATCGGCGCGCTCATCGACCGTGCCGGTCTCGATATCGAGCTGCTCGGGCGGCATGTAGCCGATGGTGCCGCCGCGCGAGCCGCCAAAGCCACCGGCGGACGACAGTCGCGCCATGCCAAAGTCGGTGAGCTTTACATTGCCCGAGTGGTCGATGAGCACGTTGGCGGGCTTAATGTCCAGGTGGAGTACGCCATTACTATGGGCGAAGGTGAGCGCCTGGCCTAGGGCATCGGCAATGGCCGCGGCCTCGTCAAAGGTAAGTGAGTGACCGTCCACGCGGTGCAAAAACTCGGCCAGCGACATGCCATCGACATATTCCATAACCAGGTAGGCATAGGCTGTGTCGTGCGTAAAGTCGATGACCTGCACGATGTTGGGATGTTGAAGCATGGCGGCAGTGTGCGCCTCGCGCAGGACATCCATGATGTCGCTGGCGGGCATGCCGACACCGTTAATAAGGGGGATGCGCTTAATGGCGACGCGGCGGCGCAGGTGCGTGTCGCGGCAGATCTCGATGGAGCCAAAACCGCCGGTCGCAAGTGTCTCGAGCGGCTGGTACCGCTTGAGCAGCTCGCGAGAGCTGGTGCCCTCCAAAGGAACGTCCGGCGAGAACCGGGCGGTATGTTGCGAGAAAAGCGGCATGGCCAACCCTCGTGCGTTTAAAGTTCGTTTGCGAGCGGCGGGCGCGGGGCCGAGCCGTTCGCGGTGGCATAGATGCTGCTAGTGTAGCACGCTCGGGTGCATGGGGAGGATAGCGGGATGCGAGGCTGCCTGTCTGGCTTGGCCTTAGCGCTTCTTCTTGTTCTTCTTCTGCTTGCGCTTGGTCTCCTGGGGCTTGTTGCCCTGCTTGGCCTCGGCGGCGGCCTTCTCGGCCTTCATTTTCTTGCGTTTGGTCTCGATGCGGAGTTTTTTGTTGATGCGGGTCTTGAGGAAGGGACCGAACTGCTCGGCATCGCCGCGGACAAAGGTGTCCTTAGGGATCGTCACGCCCTGGTCGGCGAACATGGCTACAAAGATGCGCTCGCCGTCGAGCACGTGGTCGAGCTTGTCAAACGGGAAGAACTGCGACTTGCCGCTCTTGCCCCAAACCATCAGGCCGTCCTCGTTGGCGGCGACGCGGCGATAGCGGCCACCCATGGACTCGTCGGCCTCGACGGCGTCGATAAAGTCGCGGGCGAGCGTGTGGTGCAGGTTCTTGCTCCACCAGGCCAAAAAGGCGCCGAACACGATCAGCACGACGCCAAACTTGATCCAGTTGCCGCCGGCCAGCAGCATGCCGATGCCGATGAGCGCGGCAATTGCCGCGGCGACATACAGCGAGCCGCGACGCCTGGGCGAGGCGACCAGACGGGCGAAGTCGGTGACCAGGTCGTTTTCGTACTGGTACTCGTTGAGGTACAGGATGCCGTCGTCGGCTGCGGCCTGCTCCTCGAGCGCGACCTCGACCTGGTCGGCTGCTTCGGAGGGAACGAGGTTGCTCTCTGCGTCTGCCATGCTCTTTGGACTCCTATCGCGGCGGGCTCGCCGTACGGGTTATTATGAATACAGTATGCCGTGCGACCGCATGGCCGCCGCGGCAACAAGACTCAGTATACCCGGGGGAGCACCCATGGAATCGTTGTACCGAAAGTATCGCCCGCTCACCTTCGACTCCGTGGTGGGCCAGCAGCATATCGTCTCGACGCTCGAGCACGCCATCACCGAGGGGCGCCTGTCCCACGCCTACCTGTTCTGCGGACCGCGCGGCACGGGCAAGACCACCATGGCGCGCATTCTGGCCAAGGCGCTGCTGTGCCGTAATGCTGAGGCAGCGCGCGCCGAGGGTGCAAGTGGCTGCATGCCCGACGGTACTTGCGAGGAGTGCGAGCTCATTGCCGAGGGCAACCACCCGGATGTCTACGAGCTCGATGCCGCAAGCCGCACGGGCGTGGACAATGTGCGCGAGGAGATCATCAACTCCGTCAACTTTGCCCCGGTGCGCGGCAAGTACAAGATCTATATCATCGACGAGGTCCACATGCTCACGACGGCGGCGTTCAACGCGCTGCTCAAGACGCTTGAAGAGCCGCCGGCACACGTGATCTTTGTGCTGTGCACCACCGACCCGCAAAAGATTCTGGAGACCATCCTCTCACGCTGCCAGCGTTTCGATTTCCATCGCATCGGCAACGAGGATATCGAGCATCGCTTGGCATACGTGTGCGAGCAGGAGGGCTTCGATTACGACGACGAGGCGCTGGCTATCGTGGCGCGCCATGCAAAGGGCGGCATGCGCGACGCGTTGTCCACGCTGGAGCAGCTGAGCGTCTTTGGCAACGGTTCTGTGCATGCGGACGACGCCCGCTCGCTTTTAGGCGAGGTTTCGGACCAGATTCTGGGCGAGTTTTCCCGCGCCATTGCCGATCGCGATGTTGCCGAGCTGTATGGACTTATTCGCGCGCAGGTCGAGGAAGGTAACGATCTGCTGGAGCTGACGCGCGACCTGGTGGCGCACGTGCGCGACGTGTATGTTGCCTGCGTTGCCGGTGCCCGTGCCGAGTTGTTTGAGGGCGGCTCCGAGCAGGCCGAGGCGCTTGCTGCCGAGGCCGCTGCCTTTGGCGAGCATCCTGCCGACCGCCTGGCTCGTGTGCTGACAGTGCTCGACGATGCCGCACTGGAGATGAGGGGCGCGAGCGACGTGCGCCTGGTGCTCGAGATTGCCTGCACGCGTCTGGCACGTCCCGAGGCTGATATAACGATTGAGGCATTGGCCGAGCGCGTGGCACGCCTGGAGGCCATGGTTGCCAACGGCGCCGTGCCGGCGAGCGTGGCTGCTGCTCAGGCCGCCGCGCCTGCAGCATCCGTACCCGCTGCTGCCCAACAGCCGACGCTCATTTCGGGCGCTCGTGCTGCCGCTCCGGCGGTATCCGCTGCCCCTGCTGCTACGTCCGCGCGCCAGGGTGGCATGCCTTGGGACCGTGGTGCTGCCGCTCCGGCGGCTCAGCCTGCACCCGTGTCAGCTTCCAAGCCTGCAGCGCCTGCACCTCAGCCTGCGCCGGCTCCGACGCCTCAGCCCCAGTCCAACAATGCCGCCCAGGTTGCCGCCGCCGGTGCTGCCGAGACGCCCGCGGTCGAGGATGCCGGAGAGCTGCAGCGCAAATGGGCCGAGGTCGTCGAGCGCGTCAAGGCGCGTCAGGCTTCCTACGCAGGGCTTTTGCTCAACGCCCGCGCCACGGCCGACGACGGCTCCAAGCTCACGGTCTCGTTCCCCGCGGGTTCGACTTTTGCCATTAAGATGCTCGGTCGCGCCGATACGCAGTCGGTGGTCCTACCGACGGTCTGCGCGGTCTTCGGTCGTCGTACCGTCGACTATGTCCTGGATGGGGGTGGCACGCCGGCTCCTCAACATGAGGAGCATTCTCCATCTGCACGGGCTGCGGCATCTGCGGACCCGCAACCCGTGTCCTCGGCGGCCCCTGTATCCTCGAGCGCCAGCGCGCCGCAGCAGCAAGCGGCGCCGGTAGCGGCATCGACCCCGTTGGCGCCTAAGCCCGCAGCGCCCAAACCGGCTGCTCCGACACCCGCGCTCAAGCCCGTCTCGCCCGCGCCCAAGTCGTCTGACCTGGGCAAAGCCCCCTGGCTACGCTCCGACAACCCCGCCGGTGCTCCTGCCACGGGTAAGCTCCCGACCGAGCCCGCACCCCGTGCGCCCGAGCGCTCGGCTGCCCCCAAAGCTCAGCCTGTCGCGCAGTCCGCGCCGTGGGAATCCGAGCAGGTGCCCTACGACGACGCTATGGTCGGCGGCTTCGCTGGCGATGCGAGCGGGGACGATCTGCCTCCGTTCGACGTGCCGGGTGCGACGCCCGCGCCCAAGTCCGCTGTAGCTGCCCCCAAAGAGGAGGACGCTCCTGCAGCTCCCTGGGAGTCCAACCCCGGCGCCGGCAGCCCCTTCGGCCACCAGGGCGCAGCCCCGAGCATCCCGCAGACCGAGGACGAGGCCAAAGACCTCATCCGCAGCGTCTTCGGTCAGGCCACCATCTTCAAACCGGTGGAGTAGCCGTACGGGCGGGTATACTGCTCAAGAAGAGAACCCCTTGCCCGGGCGCATTTGTATTTCGGACATGTGTAGTGTGGTGCCGCGTATGTCGCATTTGAGCAGACAGGTGCGTGACGGTCGGCCTAGGATGCTGAGGTCGATACGATACGTCGCATGGCTGTCCGTGTACTCGACTTGCTCGGCGTTAATGGTTGCTCCGATTGCCAAATAAACGCCTAGCTCGGCATCGACAATCTTGAAGTCCTTTATCTTGACCTTGAACTCTTGATAGAGGGACGGGCTGTTGTAGTAGACGGTTCGGGTTCCGTCGGTGCACTCATCGGTCGTCTCCCATTTGACGACGGGCTGGTCCGAGCTGGCTATCAGCAGTTCTGCTCCAAAAGCTATGGCATGGGTGATGACAACCAGCAATGCCCAGCCGACAAAGAGATAGAGAACCACATATGCAACGGGGTGTTTTGAGCGGATGTTTTGGAGCGCGTTGGGGGCATTCATGGGGCACCTCCAAATTACTATCTATGGCAATCAAATTATACCCCGCTGCCATGCGCGTCACCGTGAGCAACGGATCGGCATGCAGGTCTTTAGCGGTGCACATGAAATGTCGGATTCCGGCTCTACAAGATTTAGCTTTCAATATTATGCAGATGCGAATTATTCAACTTTGCATAATCTTCGGGTGCGGCTTGCACTCCAGGACATGTATATCGACTGAGGTAGCGTGACTGCCCCGCTTGCTGGCCGCGCGCCGTGGTACGATTTTTGAGTTTGAAAGTCCCGCCGCGTCCCGGCTGCCCTTGCAGCTCGGCGTGCGGCCGCACGTAAAGGAGCCATCATGGCCGGTATGAACATGCAGCAGATGATGAAGCAGGCCCGCAAGATGCAGGAGCAGCTTGCCGCCGCGCAGGAGAACCTCAAGTCCCAGACCGTCGACGCCTCTGCCGGCGGCGGCATGGTCAAGGTGACCGTTAACGGCGAGATAGAGCTCGTCAACCTCACCATCGATCCCGATGCCCTCGATCCCGAGGACGTCGATATGCTGCAGGACATGATTATGGCTGCCGTCAACGAGGCCGTCCGCGGCGTCAACGAGCTCGCCAACAAGCAGATGGGCGCCATCACCGGCGGCCTCAACATCCCGGGCATGCCGTTCTAAGACACGCATATATATATGAGTGCGAATCACAGTCTGCAAAAACTGCTCGATGAGCTGGGCCGCCTGCCGGGCATTGGTCCCAAGTCGGCCCAGCGCATCGCCTATTACCTGTTGGAGGCCGACGCCGAGGAGGCGCGCCGCCTGGCCGAGGCCATCCTGGAGGTCAAGCAGGAGGTCCACTTTTGCAGCCGTTGCTTTAACTACGCCACGGCCGACGAGTGCTCCATCTGCCAGGACCCGATGCGCGATACCACTCGCATTTGTGTGGTGGGCGAGCCGCGCGACGTCCAGGCAATCGAGCGCACGGGCAGCTACCATGGCCTGTACCATGTGCTGGGCGGCGTGATCAGTCCCATGGACAAGATTGGTCCCGAGCAGTTGCACATCCGCGAGCTGCTGGCGCGTCTGGGCCACGAGGATATCCATGAGGTCATCATCGCCACCAACCCCAACATCGAGGGCGAGACCACGGCGAGCTACCTGGCCCGCACTATCAAGCCGTTGGGCGTCGAGGTGTCGCGTCTGGCAAGCGGCCTTCCCGTGGGCGGCGACCTGGAGTATGCCGACGAGCTTACGCTTGGCCGCGCCATCGAGGCCCGTCGCGCGATTTAGGTGGCGAGCCTGCTCCTGCCGTATGTTTTCCTCGCGACGCACGGGGTAGTCATAATTTCCCTGTGCGACTGTAAGTTTGTTGTGCAACAAAGATGCTTTGTATCCGCTTATCGCATGGATGCTTCCACTCGCATCCTTAATTTGCTCATTCGTTGCGCAACCTTTTGGGTTCGCTGATACACTCAAATATGGATTCGAATGAATGCGCCGCTCCCGAGCGGCGTGTTTTTGTTGGAGGAGAACGCATGCGGCCCGGTGGCACTCAGACAAAGCGCGGCGCCGCGGTGCGCATGCGACGCCGACTGGGCTTGGCGCCGCGGGCGTACGCACTGCTATCGTGCTCGCTGGTGCTGGTCATAGCTGGCGTTTCTGCCTATGGCATGACCGTGCCGTCCATGATGCAGGCGCATGCCGCACGCGAACCGCGCGTGGGGCATGAGGTCAAAAGTGATCTGGGCACCACGACTGGATATGCTTGGGCAAGTGTGGTCGCGCATATTGTGTTTGGCACCGACGATGCGGACGGCGCCGAGGCCCCGGACAACGAAGTCACGCTTGCCAATGGCAAAACCATCGTGCTCACCAACACCAAGATCATCGATCGGTTGTCCAACAATAGCGTGGCGGCAACGGTGAATAAGGTCGAGCAGCAGAAGGAGCAGGACGCCCAGCAGTCCGGAAAGCCCGGTAGCTCGGATAATTCTGGCTCCGGCTCGGATTCATCGAGTTCGGGCGGCGGCTCTGGGTCGGGTTCCTCTACCGGAGGGTCTGGAAACGGCGGCTCGACGGGCGGCAACACTGACAACGATGCAAACTCCGGTGGCCTTTCCGCTGCTGAGGAAGAGAGCATTCACAGTTGGCTTGTGACCAAGTACAACATGCTCGACGGCTATGTTTCTCGTGCCAATGATGTGGTCTCGACCTATAACTCTACGGGAGATCCTAGGCCGTGCGACAGCCTGGTCGGGGAGATGTTTGTCATTCGAGCCGAGTTCGGTCGTCAGACATTCTCGCCCCGGTCAAAGTGGTATCAGCAGTATGCCAATCTGTGGGGCTGTTATACCAACCTATGTCAATGGGTCGGCCATTACGGCGATGATGACGTCGCGCTCGGTAACTTCAACAATAACGTGGCGGCGCTTGCCCTATGATGACCGATCTTGCATCCACCACACCACAATCGCTCGGTCGCGATCCCATGGTCGGCCTGCGCCTTGCGCGTGTCGACGGGTTTGAGCCGGCCATTGCGCTCGGTCAGGACGAACTGCCTGCCTATCTGCGTCGTTTTACGATGCTGTTTGCCGACGATGCCACCATACGCCGTGGCGGTATCGGCCGCGTGACGCGTGCCGTCAACGCCCAAGGCGAGGCCGTGGCACTCAAGCAGCTCATCTTGCCGGCGCGCGATGAGTTCGACGACGATGCCGCTCACGAGGCGCTGGTCGCCAAGTTCAAGGCAGCGTTTCGCGAGGAATACGAATGCCATCGCGCCCTTTCGGGCCTCAAGGGCTTTCCCCGCCTCTATGGCTGGGGCGAGGTCGACGGTGTGCCTGCAATTGTCATGGAATGGGTCGAGGGCGAGACGCTTGCCCGCTTGCGTTCGCGACTTGCCGTGGACGATGCCGGACGCCTGTCGCCGCTTGTGGCGGCGCGTCTGGGTCGCGACCTGTTCGATCTGCTCTGCCGTATGAGCCTGGTGGGCGAGGGCTTTGTCCATCGCGATATCTCGCCCGCTAATATTATGGTGCGCACGGCGCGTCTACCGCTTGACCGGCAGCTTGCCGAGGGCACCTTTGACCTGTGCCTGATTGACTTTGGCTCATCGCTGGCGCTTGAGCCTGCGTCGGCCGTGGCCGGTACCGGCGGCAAGGCATCCTTTACCGAGCGTTATGCCACGCTGCGTCGCGCGACGGTTGCCTATGCCCCGCCCGAGATGCTCACCGACGATATTCCCGACCTGCGTGCTTTGCGTATGTCGCCGGCGATTGACGTCTATGCCGCGGCAAGCACGGTTTACGAGCTCATTGCCGGCGTCGCGCCATACGAAGCCGCGCCGAGCACTTCGGGCGCCTCGGGTTCGCGCAAAAGGACGCGCGACATCGCGAGCCCCTACCGTCTTAAGATGGACACGCGGCCCGACTATCCCATTGGTGCCCATGCGCCCGGTTGCGATTTGACTCAGCTGCTTCGTCGTGAGCCCGATGTGGCGCTCGCCGCGGTCGAGCAGGCCCAGCAGCTAGGGCTTGAGCCGGATTCCGAAGAGCTACGCGATGCGCTGGCGTTTGTCGATGCCCAGCTGTTCGACGTGGTGATGGCCTGTCTGTCCAGCCATCAAAAAAATCGTCCCGAGCCGGCGGCGGTCGAGGCGGCGCTCTCGGCGTTTTGTGACCACTATGCGCAAAATGTCGGTCGTTCGCTCCGCGGCGAGCCGCTCACGCCGTGCCCCATGGATGCGTCCGGCCGCGCGGTTCGTCGCGCGCTGATGGTCGGCGCGACGGTCGCCTGTGGCGTGGTTTGGGCTGTGGTCGTGGTTTCGGCCGCGCTGCTGGCGTCGGGCGCTCGCGTGACGGCGACTTTGGGATCGCTCGTGTGGTCTGGGTCGCTACCGGGTATTATTGCCGCACTGGCGTTGGCGCTGCCAGGCATAGCCGGCGTTGCCGCGGGGGCACTTGCGCGCGATCGGCGCTCGGGCTTCCTGCAGGGTGTGCTTGCGCTTTCTGCCTGCGAGGTTCCGGTGCTGGTTGTGGCTGCATGTAGCGTATTTTCCCAACGCGCCGTGATGGGCGGCCTTGTTGCCGCTCTGGTTGCAACCTATACGCTTACGTGGTTTTTGCTTGCGATGGGCTTTGCCTTTGAACTTCCCGTTTCGGCACCGCGACGCACAAAAGCCCAGATGGCGACTCCGCTTGCCGGTGGAGCCGCAGCTGGCCGTACTTTTGGCGGACCTGTCGAAGTATCGTCCGATTCTATTTCTACGACCAAGGAGGCCTAGGTCATGGCATCTCAAGTTGAGCTCACCCCATGCGGGGCCATGTTTGACATCTTTAAGCGCGTGGCGCATCTGAGCCATATCGAGCTGTGCGGCTTGGTGCTTTCGTCCCGTCCGCTCGCCGACGGCCGCAGCCCGCAGAGCCGAGCCGCCGATCGCTCTTGGGTTTCCCGCTTTATCGTTCGCGCGCCGGTCGGCACGCTTCAGCAGCGCTACTTTGCCGAATACGGTACCTCGGCTGCGCGTATTATGTCGCAACTGGCCCTGCGCCAGCGCAATCCCATGGACTCCACGGCTGTGATCAATATGGTGTGCGGTCCTGCAGGTGAACCGATGGTACGCGCGCTCGAAGAGTGCCACCAGGACACGAATCTCTATCGCAACGCGCTCGATCGCCTGTCCCAGGCGGCGGAACTCATGCCCGCCGAGCGCGCCGAGGCCGTGCTGGTGCTGTTTGTCGCCGTCGGTTGTTCGGCGGATGTGCGGTCCTCGGTGAACTATGCCATCGACTACGCGCACGCGACCTGTGGCGGAGGCACATCCACGCCGCGTTCGCTTGGCATGTCGATGACCGCGGGCGAACGCGAACCCGCCCCGGCGCACCCCTTGGGCTTGCTGCGCGTGCAAAACAGTTTTGTCGTGAGCGCCCCGCGCTGGATTCAGCCGAGTGAGCAGGGTGTTGAGATTGGCGCGCTGGCCACTGGTGAGGGCGATATTACCGACGTCGGCGACGATGTCTCGGCCCGCCATGCCCATATCTGGTGCGATGCTCAAAATATCTGGCACGTCGAGGACTTGTCGTCCACCAACGGAACCGTGGTGGTAAACGGGGCCACGCGCGTCTGCATTCAGGTCGAGCCCGGCCGTTCCGCCCAACTCAATCCCGGCGACGAGCTCAAGCTCGGCGAATCCACTACCTACGCCATCCTCTTCGGTGCCCTCTAGCCGGCAGATAGGGACGTTCCTTTTCTCTGCCGGCTGGGGACACTCCTTGGCGCGCCAGAGCCGGTCGCCCGGGGATGGAGGGGCCATTTTGGCCCTTGGCGGTCACCCGAGGTAAACCTTTACCGCCCGCCTATATTTGCCGAAATTACACTTGACGGCGGGGTACAATAAACCCGCATGCGGATTTCCGTTGCGGGCGCTTCCCATCGCCGGGGCGTGCCCGGGAGCATCCGGCATGCGGCCTTTGCGGCGCTCGGTCATGTGCAAGACGGGCGGTCGGGTCTGTGGGGCGCATCAACTGTCCCTCGCCTCGGCATGTCTTCTCTCCACGCCACGTACCTGCTGCTGAGCCTGCCTGCCAGATGATTGGAAGCAACAGCGTAAATCCCATCACGCCAACATCCCGGCGATCGCCGGGGCCTGTATACCTATATGAGAGGAGAGGGGTATATGGCGCGTAAGTTTAAGTCTATGGACGGCAACGAGGCGGCCGCATATGTTTCGTATGCGTACACCGAGGTAGCGGGAATCTATCCCATTACGCCGTCCAGCCCGATGGCCGACCATGTCGACCAGTGGGCGGCCCAGGGTCGCAAGAACATCTTCGGCACCCCGGTCAAGGTCGTCGAGATGGAGTCCGAGGCAGGTGCAGCCGGTACCGTTCACGGTTCGCTGGGCGCCGGTGCTCTGACCACCACCTACACGGCTTCTCAGGGTCTGCTCCTGATGATTCCGAACATGTACAAGATCGCGGGAGAGCAGCTCCCGGGCGTCTTCCACGTCTCCGCGCGTTGCGTCGCTTCCCACGCCCTGAACATTTTTGGCGATCACTCCGACGTCATGGCCTGTCGTCAGACCGGCTTCGCCATGCTCGCCGAGGGCAACGTCCAGGAGGTCATGGACCTCTCGCCGGTGGCTCACCTTGCCGCCATCGAGGGTAAGACCCCGTTCCTTAACTTCTTCGACGGCTTCCGCACCAGCCACGAGATCCAGAAGGTCGCCATGTGGGACTACAAGGATCTGGCAGAGATGTGCGACATGGACGCCGTCCAGGCTTTCCGCGACCACGCGCTCAACCCTGAGCACCCGCACACCCGCGGCAGCCACGAGAACGGCGATATCTTCTTCCAGAACCGTGAGGCCTGCAACAAGGTCTACGACGAGCTTCCCGCCGTCGTCGAGGGCTACATGAAGAAGATCAACGAGAAGCTCGGCACCGATTACGGCCTGTTCAACTACTACGGCGCTCCCGATGCCGATCGCGTCGTCGTGTGCATGGGCTCCTTCTGCGACGTGCTCGAGGAAGTCATCGACTACCTCAACGCTCACGGCGAGAAGGTCGGCCTGGTCAAGGTTCGTCTGTTCCGTCCGTTCTCCATCAAGCACTTCGTCGACGTTCTCCCCGAGACCGTCCAGAAGATCGCCGTCATGGACCGTACCAAGGAGCCGGGTTCCATCGGCGAGCCGCTCTACCAGGACGTCGTCTCCGCTCTCTACGAGGCCGGCAAGACGGGCATCAAGGTCGTCGGCGGCCGTTATGGCCTGGGCAGCAAGGACACGCCTCCCGCGTCCGCGTTCGCTGTCTTCGAGGAGCTCAAGAAGGACGAGCCCAAGCGCGAGTTCACCATCGGCATTGTCGATGACGTGACCAACCTGAGCCTGCCCGAGGCCGAGGATGCGCCCAACACCGCAGCCCCCGGCACCATCGAGTGCAAGTTCTGGGGTCTGGGTGGCGACGGTACCGTCGGTGCCAACAAGAACTCGATCAAGATCATCGGCGACCACACCGACAAGTACGTCCAGGCCTACTTCCAGTACGACTCCAAGAAGACCGGCGGCGTCACCGTCTCGCACCTGCGCTTTGGTGATTCTCCGATCCGTTCGCCGTACTACGTGACCAAGGCCGACTTTGTCGCCTGCCATAACCCCAGCTACATCGTTAAGGGCTTCAAGATGGTCCGCGACGTCAAGCCGGGCGGCACCTTCCTGGTCAACTGCCAGTGGAGCGACGAGGAGTTCGCCGAGCACATGCCCGCCGTGGCCAAGCGCTACATCGCGAACAACAACGTCAACGTCTACCTGATCGACGCTATCGACCTGGCCGCTAAGGTCGGCATGGGCAAGCGCACCAACACGGTGCTCCAGTCCGCCTTCTTCGCGCTGGCCAAGGTCCTGCCCGCCGAGGACGCCCTGCAGTACATGAAGGACGCGGCTACCAAGTCCTACATGAAGAAGGGCCAGGCCATCGTCGACGCCAACCACAAGGCCATCGATGCCGGCGCTACCGCCTTCCGTAAGTTCGAGGTTCCGGCCGACTGGGCTACCGCCGAGGACGCCGCTCCCGTCGAGCTCTCCGAGGAGACCAAGTCCGCTATCGCCCAGCAGGTCAAGAACCTGCTCGAGCCCATCGATCGCATGGACGGCGACAGCCTGCCTGTTTCCGCCTTCGTCGATTGCGCTGACGGCCAGTTTGAGCTGGGCGCCTCCGCATACGAGAAGCGCGGCGTCGCCGTGGTTGTTCCCCACTGGGACGAGACCAAGTGCATCCAGTGCAACCAGTGCGCCTACGTCTGCCCCCACGCCACCATCCGTCCCTTCGCTCTGACCGCCGAGGAGGCCAAGAACGCCCCGGAGGCCGCCAAGATCGTGGATGTGAAGGCCGGCAAGGGCAAGGGCACCTATCAGTTCACCATGGCCATCAGTCCTCTGGACTGCATGGGCTGCGGCGTCTGCATCGGCGTCTGCCCGGTGAACGCCCTGTCTATGGTTCCTCAGGAGGGCGAGCTTGCGCAGCAGGATGTGTTCAACTACTGCGTGGCCGAGGTGTCCGAGAAGAAGGATATGCAGGACAACACCGTCAAGGGCAGCCAGTTCAAGCAGCCCATGCTGGAGTTCTCCGGCTCCTGCGCCGGCTGCGCCGAGACCAGCTATGCCCGTCTCGTCACCCAGCTGTTCGGTGACCATATGTATATCTCCAACGCCACCGGCTGCTCCTCCATCTGGGGCGGTCCTGCGGCTACCTCTCCCTACTGCGCCAACAAGGAGGGCCACGGCCCCGCATGGTGCAACTCCCTGTTCGAGGATAACGCCGAGCACGGTCTGGGCATGTTCATCGGTCAGGACAAGATCCGTCAGGATCTGGCCGAGGAGACCCGCCAGCTGATCGCCGTGGAGTGGGCTCGTCCCGAGCTGAAGGCCGCCGCTCAGGCATGGCTGGACACCATGGAGGACGGCGAGGCCAATGCCGAGCCCGCCCGTGCCTTCGTCAAGGCTCTGGAGGACAGCATCTGCACCGTGGATGAGCTGGCCGCTGTGCCTCAGTTCGCTGAGCACGCTGCCGAGCTGAAGGCTAAGGGCGCTCTGTTCTGCGACTGCGCAGCCTGCACCATCGCCGCTGACCTGCTGAGCAAGAAGGAGTATCTGGCCAAGAAGTCCATGTGGATCTTCGGCGGCGACGGCTGGGCCTACGACATCGGCTACGGCGGTCTGGACCACGTCATCGCCTCCAAGCAGGATGTGAACATTTTCGTGTTCGATACCGAGGTGTACTCCAACACCGGCGGACAGGCGTCCAAGGCTTCCAACATCGGTCAGGTCTGCCAGTTCGCGGCCGCCGGCAAGGAGGTCAAGAAGAAGAGCCTTGCCGAGATCGCCATGCAGTACGGCTACGTGTACGTGGCTCAGGTGGCTATGGGCGCCAATCCCGCTCAGACCATCAAGGCCATCACCGAGGCCGAGGCCTATCACGGCCCGTCCCTGATCATCGGCTACAGCCCCTGCGAGATGCACAGCATCAAGGGCGGCAT
>ERZ827363.1171-NODE-1171-length-26534-cov-22.000642_pt1 | contig 26534 bp, 28 predicted proteins | sample MGYA00519776_ERZ827363 | MGnify/ENA primary metagenome ERZ827363 (study PRJEB31778, sample SAMEA3449288) | human gut metagenome | biome: human gut; feature: human-associated habitat; material: faeces | place: United Kingdom | collected 2010/2012 ...
ATCAGTCATTCTATTTCCTAATGTTATTTCAATATTAAAGGCTACATTATAGAGAATATGGCTGAAATGAAAAGATTGAGATGAAAAAAAACGCCTATTTGTGGGGAAATAGGCGTGAAGTTGGAGTGATTATCTGTTTGTTTTTGGAATGGTTAGATGATAATCATTCTCAAATAGGTTGTCAACAACAAAATACAAATAATTCTCAATTATTTTTTAATCGATGTAAGCTACATTTTCTGTGAGAGAAAGTGCGGTCGGGATTCCATCTGAAATGTCAAATTTTCCCGCATAAGCATAAGCTTCAACGCCCTGAGATTTTGCATCTTTTAAAAGGCGATCATATTCAGGATCCACAAACTCAGCGATTTTAAAACGATCGAATCCATCATGTAATCCGGCAAAGAGAACAACCGCACGATGTCCTTGTTTTTTCATGGCTAAAAGCTCACGAACATGTTTTTGCCCACGAGTAGTCACCGCATCGGGAAACATTCCTAATGTACCTTTTACGAAGGTGATGGATTTCACTTCAACATAACAATCTGGCAATCCTTCACCTTTAAGTAAGAAGTCGATACGGCTATTTTCTTCACCATATTTTACTTCAGGACAAATTTCATTATACATAGTCAGTTCTTTGATTTGTTTATTTTGCAAAGCTTCAAAGACTAGCTGGTTGGATCTGTGCGTGTTGATGCAAACAAGTTGACCATTTGCTAATTGTGTTAATTCCCAACTATGCGGGTATTTACGCGTTTGGCTATCAGAATGAGAGTACCAAACAGTATCACCTTTTTCACCACAGCCAGTCATTGCTCCAGTGTTTGCACAATGAATGGTGATGACTTCGCCATTTGGTAATTCAATATCAGTTAAAAAGCGTTTATAGCGGCGAATTAATTTTGCGGATTTTAGAGTAGGGAGTTGCATAGCTTATTCCTTGTTAAAAGAAAGTGCGGTCGAATTTAATGATGAAATTGACCGCACTTTGTTCTTATAGATGTTTGGTTATATTAAACAATTATTCAATGGCATATTCAATGGTCACGACTAAGCGTGCTTTTTTCTCAATGGTGCTTGTGTCGTAGCTACCCGTGTAATCGCTAGAGTCATCTGCATCGGGGTTTGGCGCTTGAATGTAGAATGGCCCTTGTGAAGCGGATTTTAATACGCCAACTTTTACATTACTGGTTTTAGCAAACTCTTCAGCACGAACATGTGCATCTTGTGTGGCTTTTGAAATTAATTCACGCTTAATTTGTTCAAGATTTTCTAAGTAATAATTTGGATCACCAAAACTAATATCTTGGTTGTTGGCAACCAATTGGTGAATATTGGTGAGTGCTTTTTGTAACTTAGTCAGTTCTTTGGTTGAAATTCTGATTGCTCTTGATGCATCGAAGCCATTGTCTCTACTTTTGGTTTCACCTTTTTCATTTTCATAATAGTCAGTATGAGTAGAAACATCTAATTCTGTGATTTCTCGATTTTCATCAGCGAAACCTTGTGCTTTAAGGAAACGAACGGCTTCATTTAAGTTTTTCTGATTCGCTGCCATTGCGTCATTATAAGTCGCGCCCCAACCTGTTACGCGGATAACCCATGTACCTTGTGTTGAGGTGTAGTGACTTTCTGCCAAGCCTTTAACTGAAATAGAGCCGGTTTGGCGTAAATTTTTAAATTGATTACCTAAGATAAACGCTGATGCCATCAATCCAACTGCAAGAATGATGCCAAAAATAGCGAGATAAGATTTTTTGCTGTTCATATAATGTCCATGATGTGGAATAAAAGAGTGCTTATTATAATGTAATTCATCTTATTGAGTAAGTTAATTATTCGCTATAACGCATATAAAAAATAACCTTTAAAATTGACCGCACTTTTACCTTCTTAAATTTAAAAAATTCAAACAAATTCTTGATTTACCATTGACTTTTTTACCTGTAGCCCTTACTTTACGAAGTGATGTTTCATCAATTTTATTCTTTGTAAAATAAGGAGCTTTTATGCAATCTCGCATTGTTGTTAATTCACAGGAAGAATCACTACTTAGCACACATAAAGTGCTACGTAATACCTATTTCTTATTGGGATTAACGATGGCATTTTCGGCAGTTGTTGCTTATATTTCGATGAGCTTAAACTTGCCTTATCCAAACCTTATCGTATTGCTCGTGGGCTTTTACGGTTTACTTTTTGTGACAAACCGTTTAGCAAATAGTGCGTGGGGAATCTTGGCTGCATTCGCGTTCACTGGGTTTATGGGCTATACCATTGGACCAATTTTAAATATGTATGTGGCGAGAGGAATGGAAGATTTGATTATGCTTGCATTTGCAGGTACAGCCATCGTCTTCTTTGCTTGTTCAGCTTACGTGCTAACAACGAAGAAAGATATGTCTTTCCTTTCTACCGCAATTTTCTCATTATTTATCGTGTTATTGTTAGGGATTGTGGCGAGTTTCTTCTTCCAAATTCCAGCACTAGCGGTCGGGATCAGTGCATTATTTGTGGTGTTCTCAACAATGACAATCCTTTATGAAACCAGCAATATTATTCACGGTGGCGAAACAAACTATATTCGTGCAACAGTGAGTATTTATGTGTCAATTTATAACTTATTCATTAGTCTATTAAGATTACTCTCTATCTTCTCAAGCGATGACTAGTCAGTATTAAATTTAAAGACGCTCCTTATTAGGGGCGTTTTTTGTTTTGAACTAATTTTCTGAAGAGAAGTCTTAGCATACAGGTTCGCTAGTTGAACCTATTGATAATAAAACAGGAGTTTTTATGAAATCTTTAAAATCACTTTTAACATTAACATCACTCGCATTAGCAGTATCAGGTTCTGCATTGGCAACGAATACTTCCGTATTGCCAACAAAAGAAGATGTTGTAACGAATTCAAAATCAATGGTTGAAAGCACAAAAGCTGATATGAAAAATGCGGCAAATGATAAGCTTAAATCAATGACAGATAGTGCAAGTTCAACAAAATCAACTGCATTAGATAAAGTAAAAGAGGCTAAAGAAAAAGCGACATCTGCAAAAGATGCAATGAAAGATAAAGCAACTTCAGCAAAAGATGCGGTAAAAGAGAAAGCATCAGCGTTAAAAGAAAAAGCGACTGAGAGTAATCAACCGTCAATTAAAGACAAAGCGACTGAAAAATTAAATTCAGTCAAAGAGAGTGAAAAAGAGAAAGCGTCTGATGCAAAAACAAAAGCAGCAGATAAAGTAAAAGACGTGAAAGAAAAAGCGGCATCTACAAAAGATGCAGCCAAAGAGAAAGTCGCTTCTTCTGCAAAAGTGAACGTCAATAAAGCGGATGCTGAAACCTTACAAAAACTTTCTGGTATCGGTGAGAAAAAAGCACAAGCGATCATTGATTACCGTAACAAAGTGGGCAAAATCAAAAACGCTGCCGAGCTTTCAAATATTGACGGTATCGGTGAAGCCACAATTGAGAAAATCACACCATTCTTAAGTTTCTAAGAAAATAGAGATAAAACAGACCGCACTTTATGTGCGGTTTTTTTATTGAAGTAGATCACAAAATTGTAACAAAGTATGATTTGGAGGATTATTTCTTTTTGTATCCTATGTATAATGTGCGGACAACATCATGTAATACAAGGGGTAGATATGCAGCATTATAATGCCTTTGATGAATGGTTGGCTTCAACCGCTTTAGGTGGGGCGAATCAATCGTATATTGAAGAGTTATACGAAAGTTATTTAGAAAATCCATCTTCAGTTGATGAAAGCTGGCGAGCCACATTTGATGCATTGCCAAAAACAACCGCCGCAGAGCAACCACATTCACCAGTCCGTGATTATTTCCGTCGTTTAGCAAGAGAAAATACAACAGAAGCTGTGACGGTTATCGATCCTGAAGCCAGTGCAAAATTAGTCAAAGTCCTCCAATTTATCAATGCTTATCGCTTCCGTGGTCATTTAGAAGCGAAACTTGACCCAATCAATTATTATCGTTGGAAAGTCTCCACCGTACCTGAATTGGATTACCGTTATCACGGTTTTACCGAGCAGGATCTCAATGAAACCTTCAATATTAATCACTACGTTTATCATCGCGATAACATCAAATTAGGTGATTTAGCTAAAATGCTGAAAGAGACCTATTGTGGCTCAATTGGTCTTGAGTTTATGCATGTTCAAGATATGGAGCAAAAAAGTTGGCTACAAAGCAAATTAGAAAGCCAATTAAATAAACCGCTCTTCACTAAAGAAGAAAAAATTAATTTATTAAGTGAATTGACCGCTGCAGATGGCTTAGAACGTTATCTTGGTGCGAAATTCCCAGGGGCGAAACGTTTCTCTTTAGAGGGAAGTGATGCCTTTATTCCATTGATGAAAGAAATTATTCGTCATGCGAGCAAACAAGGTGTACAAGATGTCATGTTTGGTATGGCACACCGTGGCCGTTTAAATATGTTAGTGAATGTGCTCGGTAAGAAACCCGAAGATCTTTTCGATGAGTTTGCGGGTAAACATTCAGGCGAGCGTACAGGTGATGTAAAATACCACCAAGGTTTCTCTTCTGACTTCGCGGTCGGTGATCGTCGCGTGCATTTAACCCTTGCATTTAACCCTTCACACTTAGAAATTGTCAGCCCAGTAGTGATTGGTGCGGTACGTTCTCGTCAAACCAAAAAGAATGATACAGAACGTAATCAAGTATTAGCCGTTACTGTTCATGGGGATTCAGCGGTAGCAGGACAAGGAGTTGTACAAGAAACCTTGAATATGTCTAATGCACGTGGTTATACCGTTGGTGGCACAATCCGTATCGTGATCAATAACCAAATTGGTTTTACTACCTCGAATCCGAATGACACGCGTTCAACAGAATATTGTACTGATATTGCGAAAATGATTCAGGCACCGATTATTCATGTAAACGGTGATGATCCTGAAGCGGTCGCGTTTGCCGCGAGAATGGCGGTGGAATATCGTAATTTATTCAAACGCGATATTTTCATTGATCTGATTTCTTATCGTCGTCATGGTCATAATGAGGCTGATGAACCATTAGCCACTCAACCAATGATGTATAGCATCATCAAAAAACATCCAACGCCACGTAAAGTCTATGCAGATCGTTTAATTGCTGAAGGGGTGATTACCGAGGAAGAAGCCATTGAAATGATGAATCTCTATCGTGATGCCTTAGATAACGGTGATCGCGTAGTGAAAGAATGGCGAGAAATGGATATCGCCCAAATGGACTGGTTGCAATATCTCAACTATGATTGGACATCCCCTTACGAAAGTAAATTCCCACAAGAACGTTTCCAAACTTTAGCGGAGCGTGTCAGTGAATATCCAGAAACCTTACGTGCACATCCTCGTGTCGAAAAAATCTATGCTGATCGCCGTGAAATGGCAAAAGGCGAGAAATTGTTCGATTGGGGGATGGCAGAGACTATGGCATACGCAACCTTATTAGATGAAGGCGCTAATGTTCGTTTATCGGGTGAAGATGCGGGACGCGGTACGTTCTTTCATCGCCATGCGGTTGTGCACAATCAAAATGACGGCACAGGCTATGTGCCATTAACGCATTTACACGCCAACCAAGGTCGTTTTGAGGTGTGGGATTCAGTATTATCCGAAGAAGCCGTACTGGCTTTTGAATATGGTTATGCGACGACTGATCCAAAAACATTAACTATTTGGGAAGCACAGTTTGGTGACTTCGCAAACGGCGCACAAATCGTGATTGACCAATTTATTAGTTCTGGCGAACAAAAATGGGGCAGAATGTGTGGCTTGGTGATGTTATTACCACATGGTTATGAAGGCCAAGGTCCAGAGCACTCATCCGCTCGTTTAGAACGTTATTTACAACTTTGTGCAGAACAGAATATGCAAGTGTGTATCCCATCTACACCAGCACAGGTTTACCACATGTTACGTCGTCAATCGATCCGTAAAATGCGTCGTCCATTAATTGGTATTTCACCAAAATCTTTATTACGCCATCCACTTGCCGTGTCAAGTTTAGATGAATTAGTAAATGGTACATTCCAAACAGTCATTGGTGAAATTGATAATATCGATCCGAAACAAGTTAAACGCGTAGTCCTATGCTCTGGTAAAGTGTATTACGATCTCTTGGAACAACGTCGTGCGAATAACCAAACAGATGTGGCGATTATTCGTATTGAGCAGCTTTATCCGTATCCACATGAAGATGTGAAGAAAGCATTAGAACCTTATGCTCATGTGACGGATTATGTATGGTGTCAAGAAGAGCCATTAAACCAAGGGGCTTGGTATTGTAGTAAACATAACTTTGACAGCTCAATTCCTGAGCATGTGAAGTTAAAATATGCAGGTCGTCCAGCCTCTGCTTCACCAGCTGTAGGTTATATGTCTTTACACACCAAACAGCAAAAACAATTGGTAGAAGATGCACTGACACTGTAAAAGTGCGGTCAAAATTTCAGTAATTTTTAAAGAAAGAATAATTTAAAGGAAAATAAAATGACAATCGAAATTCTTGTTCCAGATTTACCGGAATCCGTTGCGGATGCAACTGTTGCAACATGGCATAAAAAAGTCGGTGAGACTGTAAAACGTGACGAAGTTTTAGTGGAAATCGAAACAGATAAAGTGGTACTTGAAGTACCAGCCTTAAGCGATGGCGTAGTGACTGAAATTCTTCAAGAAGAAGGTGCAACCGTAGTAAGCAAACAGCTTTTGGGTAAACTTTCTACCCAACAAGCGGGCGATATTTCATCTGAAACAGTGAAAGATAATGAACCAACGCCTGCGGATCGTCAAAGAGCAGCCATTGAAAATAGCCACAATAATTCAGCGGATCAAGGTCCTGCTATTCGTCGTTTATTAGCTGAACACGATTTAGATGCTGAGAAAATTCAAGGTTCTGGTGTGGGTGGTCGTATTACCCGTGAAGATATTGCACGTGAAGTGGCAAAACGTGATGCACAGAAAGCGAAACAAGATGTGGCGACAGAGCAAAATACGATTAGCACTGTGGCATATAGCTCTCGTTCAGAAAAACGTGTACCAATGACCCGTTTACGTAAACGTATTGCAGAACGCTTATTAGAAGCAAAAAATACCACTGCAATGCTCACCACATTCAATGAAGTGGATATGCAGCCGATTATGAAATTACGCAAAACATACGGCGAAAAATTTGAAAAACAACATGGTGTACGTTTAGGCTTTATGTCTTTCTACATTAAAGCTGTGGTTGAAGCGTTAAAACGTTACCCTGAAGTGAATGCTTCAATTGACGGTGATGATATTGTGTATCACAACTATTTTGATATTAGCATTGCTGTTTCAACGCCACGTGGTTTAGTGACACCAGTATTACGCAATTGTGACAAACTCAGCATGGCAGATATTGAGAAACAAATTAAATCACTCGCAGAAAAAGGCCGTGATGGTAAATTAACGGTTGAAGATTTAACAGGCGGTAACTTCACCATTACTAATGGTGGCGTGTTTGGTTCTTTAATGTCTACACCAATCATCAATCCACCACAAAGTGCAATTTTAGGTATGCACGCCATCAAAGAACGCCCAGTTGCGGTAGATGGCCAAGTGGTGATTCGCCCAATGATGTATTTAGCCCTATCTTATGACCACCGTTTAATTGATGGTCGTGAATCCGTCGGCTTCTTAGTAGCGATTAGAGACTTATTAGAAGATCCAACTCGTTTATTATTAGAAATTTAAATATATAGGCTTTTTCTCTTTTCAGGGAAAAAGCCTTTTTTATATCGAAGTAACTAAAAGAGCGGGAACAATGCCCGCCTTTCTATCATTAAAATCTAATCTTTATTTAGCTATTTTGCGTACTAAGATTGCTAAGATAAAGGTAATGATGATAACAGGGAAAGTCAAACCTAAATCGGTTTCCCAACCTTTTTCCATAAGGAAACGATAGAGTACGAAGCCGACAAACCAAACGCCGAGTCCAACACTATCAACTGATTTTTTAACATCATGCTGTTTAAGTACAAAGAAATCAGCGATAAGCACAGCGATCATTGGCGCGAATACTGAACCAATAAAGAACAAGAAATGTTCGTATTCTGTCACTGGTAAGGTTGAGGCTAATATAATGCCCACAATCACGGTAAGTACGGAGATTGGCGTGACTTTTAATTGAGGGAAGATATTGTTTAAACTCATACCGGTAGAATAGGCGGGAAGTGCCGTGTTAATCATGGTAGAGGCGATGACAATTAATACTCCAATAACACTGACACCCGCAAGAGAAAGAATTTGTGAGATTTCAGATTTACCGGTCACTAATGCTGCACCTAAACCAAGAGCATACATCCAGCAGCTAGTCGCGGTATAAGTCAGCGTTGAAAGTGCGGTCGTTTTAAATGGTGTTTCGCTATTCTTCGTATGGTCAGATACTACCGGTAACCAAGAAAGCGGCATGACGGCAGCAATTTCAACTGCCGTACCAAATTTAATATTTTGTGCTACATCCATGGCAATGAATGGTTTATTGGCGACTTGAATACTAAGCCACAACATCAGTAAAAACATGGTGACAAGTGAAATGCTTTTAAATATACCTAATTTAGTAAAGCCGAGTAGTAGCCAAAGTATGATGAGTATGCCTAAACCAAGTGTAAGAAATGGGAAGAGTGAAGCATCAGGTGTTTGATTTAAGATGGAAATGACGTCAGCGCCCATATAAATCATGACTGCAGTCCATCCCATTAATTGCATGGCATTAAGTAAAGAGAAAAGCGCAGAGCCTTTTTCACCAAATGAAATTTGTACCGTTTGCATAGCACTTTTTTGGGTTTTTGCGCCGATGTAACCAGCACAGAAAAACATCGAACCACCAATAAAGTGTCCAACGACGATGGCGATTAAACCTTGTTGCCATCCTAGTGGTGCAAACCAAGTACCGGTGAGAATTTCTGCCATTGAAATAGCAGCAGTAAACCAAATGAGCGCAATCGCAAGATTGCTTGATTTTTTCGTTTGCATGTTGTTATCCTTAACATGGATTGTGACTGTTCTGGCTCAGTATATAACTCAATATAGAAAGAGCAAGCCCCGAATTTGAGCTAAAACAAAGTGCGGTCAAATTTTTGTCTGTTTCGCTAAACAATATCAAAAATAGGAAGGAAATATGAATTTACATGAGTACCAAGCTAAGCAGCTTTTTAAGCAATATGCTCTGCCGGTGAGTGAAGGTGTCGTGTGCCAAACGGCAGATGAAGCTGAAATGGCACTCTTTCAGCTGAATGGTGATGTTTGGATAGCGAAATGTCAAGTTCACGCAGGTGGACGTGGAAAGGCTGGTGGTGTGAAGCTCGTGCATAATGCAGAAGAGGCGCGTGCTTTTGCAGATAAATGGCTTGGCCAGCATTTAGTCACCTTCCAAACTGATAAAAAAGGCCAACCCGTTAATAGCATTTATATTGAAGAAACCTGCCAGATTGAGAAAGAACTCTACTTAGGTGCAGTGATTGATCGCGCTTCGCAGAAAGTTGTTTTTATGGCTTCTTCAGCAGGGGGGATGAGCATTGAGGATGTGGCAAGAGAGACGCCTGAATTAATTCATAAAGTGACCATTGATCCTCTCGTGGGAGGAATGCCATATCAAGGTCGTGAATTGGCCTTTAAGCTCGGTTTAAGTGGCGAACAAAATAAACAATTTGCCGAGATTTTTGTAAAACTCGCTCAGCTTTTTATCGAAAAAGATTTTTCTCTAGTTGAAGTCAATCCGCTCGTAGTTACAAAAGAAGGCAATTTAATTTGCGTAGATGCGAAAGTGGGCATTGATGATAACTCACTTTATCGACATCCTGATTTATTAGCTTTACGCGATTTAAGTCAAAGTGATGCACGTGAAGCCGAAGCAGAAAAATATCAGCTCAACTATGTTGCCTTGGATGGTGATATTGGCTGTATGGTCAATGGCGCAGGACTTGCTATGGGAACAATGGATATTGTGAAATTATATGGCGGTAACCCTGCAAACTTCCTTGATGTTGGTGGCGGTGCAACGAAAGAGCGCGTGGCTGAAGCCTTTAAGATTATTCTTACCGATAAAAATGTGAAATCTGTCTTAGTAAATATTTTTGGTGGAATTGTACGCTGTGATCTTATTGCTGAAGGTGTCGTAGCGGCGATTCAAGAAGTCGGTGTAAAAGTGCCTGTTGTGGTTCGATTAGAAGGAACCAATGCCCCACAAGGTAGAGCAATTTTAGCCGAAAGTGGTGTAAATTTAATTGCAGCACATAGTTTACAAGAAGCAGCACAAGCGGCAGTGAAAGCGGCAAAAGGAGAATAAACATGGCGATTTTAATTAATAAAGAGACAAAAGTAATTTGCCAAGGTTTCACTGGTGCACAAGGGACATTTCACAGCGAGCAGGCATTGGCTTATGGCACAAAGTTAGTGGGTGGCGTTTCACCGAATAAAGGTGGAACAACTCACTTAGGTTTGCCGGTATTTAATACAGTGCGTGAAGCGGTGCAAGCTACAGGGGCTACGGCAACCATGATTTATGTGCCCGCACCATTTTGCAAAGATGCCATTTTAGAAGCCATTGATGCAGGCATTCAGCTAGTAGTCTGTATTACAGAAGGCATTCCAACATTGGATATGTTGTTGGTAAAACAAAAATTAAATGAAACGGGTGTCGTGATGATCGGCCCAAATTGTCCAGGCGTGATTACACCGGATGAATGTAAGATTGGTATTATGCCGGGCAATATTCATAAAAAAGGCAGAGTAGGGATTGTTTCTCGTTCAGGTACTTTGACTTATGAAGCGGTAAAACAAACGACAGATGAAGGTTTCGGTCAATCTACTTGTGTAGGGATCGGTGGCGATCCTATTCCAGGATCTAACTTCATTGATATTCTTAAACGGTTCCAAGAAGATCCTGAAACTGAAGCTATCGTGATGATTGGTGAAATCGGTGGCTCTGCAGAAGAAGAGGCGGCAGCGTTCATTAAATTTCATGTAACAAAACCTGTGGTGGCTTATATCGCAGGTGTAACAGCACCAAAAGGCAAGCGTATGGGACACGCGGGAGCGATTATCAGCGGTGGAAAAGGAACAGCGGCAGATAAAATTGCAGCACTTGAAGCTGCTGGTGTGAAGACAGTGAGAAGTCTCGCTGAAATTGGTTCAGCTCTCCGTGAATTGTTGAAATAAAAACTAAAAAAATAGACCGCACTTTGGATGAGTTTTCAAAGTGCGGTCGTTTTTTATAACAAATCCTTATAACTACATCTAAATCGGTGTATAATCTCGTCAGTTTTTTAAGGACAAAATTATGAGCCAATTTTTCTATATCCACCCTGAAAATCCGCAAGCACGTTTGATTAATCAAGCGGTAGAAATTTTGCGTCAAGGTGGCGTCATTGTGTATCCGACAGATTCGGGTTATGCCTTGGGTTGTATGATAGGCGATAAACATGCGATGGATCGTATTGTGGCGATTCGTAAATTGCCAGAAGGGCATAATTTTACGTTGGTATGTAGCGATTTATCCGAGCTTTCAACCTATGCAACGGTCAGTAATGTGGCTTATCGCTTAATTAAAAACAATACACCGGGGCGTTATACTTTTATTTTGACGGCAACGAAAGAGCTTCCTCGTCGATTAATGACGTCAAAACGCAAAACGATTGGCTTGCGTGTACCAGATAATCAAATAGCCTTAGATTTATTGAAGGCATTAGGTGAACCGATTTTATCTTGCTCACTGATGTTGCCTGATAATGAACATATGACTTACTCCGATCCCGAAGAAATTCGTGAATGTTTAGAACGCCAAGTGGATTTAATTATTCATGGTGGTTATTTAGGTCAAGAGCCAACAACGGTGGTAGATTTAACGGAAGAATCGCCAGTAATTTTACGTGAAGGAAGTGGTAGTACCGCTCCTTTCATTTAACTTATTTTAGACGCTTGGGAAAGCGACAAAGGAAAACAGATGAAACCTATTCAAAAAACAGTCAGACAAGAACGTGAAAAACAAGCGGGAAAACAACCGCACTTTGAGCGTAAAGATCGTAAAAGTGCGGTCAATTCTGACATCAAATCAACTCCTAAGGCTAAGGTGGCTAAGCCATCTCGTCAATCTACTGTAGAAGGTGAAAAATTACAGAAAGTGCTTGCACGAGCAGGACAAGGCTCTCGTCGTGAAATTGAAGCAATGATTGCTGAAAATCGAGTGAGTGTCGATGGCAAAATGGCGACCCTTGGCGATCGTATCGATGTACATTCCGGTGTAAAAGTGCGTATTGATGGTCGTATCATTAATCTTCAACAAGCACAAAAAGAAGTATGCCGTGTATTAATGTATTACAAACCAGAAGGTGAACTTTGTACGCGTAGTGATCCAGAAGGTCGTCCAACTGTGTTCGATCGTTTACCACGCTTAAATGGCGCAAGATGGATTGCGGTAGGCCGTTTGGATATTAATACTTCAGGCTTATTGCTTTTCACAACAGATGGCGAATTAGCTAACCGTTTAATGCACCCAAGCCGTGAAGTTGAACGTGAGTATTCTGTGCGTGTATTTGGTCAAGTGGACGACGCCATGTTAGCGCGTTTACGTAAAGGCGTGCAGTTGGAAGATGGTCCAGCCAATTTCAAAGAAATCAAATTTGCAGGTGGTGTGGGGATTAACCAATGGTACGATGTGACTTTAATGGAAGGTCGTAACCGTGAAGTGCGTCGTTTATGGGAGTCACAAGGTATTCAAGTGAGCCGTTTAATTCGTATTCGTTACGGTAACATTAAGCTGATGAAAGGTTTACCGCGAGGTGGTTGGGAAGAAATGGATTTGGAAAACGTCAACTATTTACGTGAATTAGTGGGCTTACCGCCTGAAACCGAAACTAAATTGGATGTGACAAAACCCCGTCGTCGACCAAAATCAGGTCAAATTCGTAAAGCAGTAAAACGTTATACTGAGTTAAGTAAACGCTATAAAAAATAGGTGGTATTCGCGATGAAAATGCAGCAACTCCGCTACATTGTTGAGATTGTAAACCAAAATTTAAATGTGACTGAAGCCGCAAATGCGCTTTATACCTCTCAACCCGGTATCAGTAAACAAGTTCGCTTGTTAGAAGATGAATTAGGTTTAGAGATTTTTGAGCGTAATGGTAAACACATTAAATCCATTACGCCAGCGGGTAAAAAAATTGTCGCCATTGCTCGTGAGCTTTTGGTGAAAGCCCAAAGCATTAAATCGGTTGCCAATGAATATACTTGTCCGAATCATGGCGTGTTACGCATTGCGACAACCAACACACAAGCACGTTATATGCTGCCAGCCGTAGTGGAACGTTTCTCTAAACAATATCCGGATGTAAGTTTGCATATTCATCAAGGTTCACCGACGCAAATTCACGATGCGTTGATTTCGGGCGAAGTGGATTTAGCGATCACAACAGAAGCGCCGTATCTTTTTGATGATTTGATTCAACTGCCTTGCTATTTGTGGAATCGTTCGGTAATTGTTAAACCCGATCATCCTTTAGCAAAAGTGAAAAATCTTACTGTTGAGGAGTTAGGCAAATATCCGTTAGTCACTTATACCTTCGGTTTTACCGGTGTGTCTGATTTGGATTATGCGTTTAACCGCGCGGGGATTCTGCCGAATATTGTGTTTACCGCAACGGATGCTGATGTGATTAAAACTTATGTGCGTTTAGGATTAGGTGTGGGTATCATGGCATCTATGGCACATACACCAGCAGATAAGGATTTAGTGGCGATTGATGCAGGGCATTTGTTCCGTGCGAGTATGACGCAAATTGCGTTTAAACATAGTACTTTCTTACGCAACTATATGTATGACTTTATTGAATTTTTCTCTCCACACTTAACTCGCCCAATGGTTGAAAAAGCAGAGAAATTGCGTGATAACAGCGCGGTGAAGAAATTGTTTGATAATGTTGAATTAGAAGTGAAATAAGCATAGAAAAATATAAAAGTGCGGTCAGAATTTAATGTGAATTCTGACCGCTCTTTTTTTACAATAAAAATAAATGTGGCACTAAGTTCATGACGATAACTGTTGCAATGGAAAGCAATAATCGTGATGAGCCAAAGATAAAGCCGCGATTGGTACCGTTATCAAATTTTACTAATAAATTCGCCATCGCGGTTAAAGCATAGACTTCAATTACCGTGAAGATGACCAAATAAATATAAGCAGAAACCACAGAAATATATTTCAACGTAATGAACCAAGGTAAGATAATGCCAATGGTCAAGATTGGTGCCACCCATAGGGTTTGTTTAATCGTTAAATTAATTTTTCGAGAAAAATAACTTTGTAATGACATGGTCAGTAAACCATTCACAAAAAGTGCAATGGGGGAGTGTTCCGGCATGCCTAATTTGTTATCAAAAAGAAACGGGAAGATTACAAAGAATGATGTTGAAATGGAAAGAGGAATAAACAACATCAAATGCACCAATAAAAATTCTTTGGTGATGATTTCTTTTATTTGGGCAAAGCGAAATTTCACTAAGGTTTGCAAAGTTTGGATTTGATAAAACGGTTTAACCATTAGGGCAAGAGAACCGCTTCCATCGCAAAGCAGACCCAAATCAACCATTCAATGTGATTATATTTGATAAATGGAATCACTAACAAAGGCGCAAACATAGACGACATAGAGGAGACTTTTAAATATTTTCCCTGTAATCGAGTTTTCTCTTTGTATTCTTCACCCGCGAGCACCAATAGGCAGGCTTTCGCATTGGTACCAAACAAACAGCTGCCTAAGCCAAAACAGGTAGTGGCAATTAAAAGTAGAATGTAATTGTCGGCAGAGAGAAAGAAAATATAGGCAATCACATCTAAAAAGCACCCGAGCAACATCATTTTAGCCAGTCCAAAACGGTCACCCCAAATACCGGCTAAAATGGCTAATGCTTGGTTGCAGAAGAAAAGCAACGAGAGTGAAAAGGCTATTTCACTGTTACTTAATCCTTTGCCTTGTAAATAGATAAAAAATACCGTTTGCATGGAAAAGAATGCAAGGGTAGAAAAGAAACGACGAGTCAGTAAAAGCTTTTGTAAATTCATTGGTTTTATTTAAAAAAGAAAAGCACGCGTTAAGCACGCGCGCCAGCAATTTGTTAAGTGCGGTCAAAATTCACGACGATTTTTAACCACACTTGCGATTAAAAAGAATCGTGATATTTCACTAAATCTTCGCGGCTAATAGCAAATACACCCAGGCCACCATTTTTTAGTTCAACCCATTCAAATGGCACATCTGGATATTGCTCGATAAGGCTTACCATGCTGTTGCCCACTTCACAAACGAGCATGCCATTTGGCGTTAAATAATCTGGTGCTTGTTTTAAAATTTGTTTTGTAATTTCTAACCCATCAACACCGGAACCTAAAGCTAACTCAGGTTCATAGTGGAATTCTTCCGGCATATCTGCCAAGTCTTCTTCATCCACATAAGGCGGATTGGTGATGATTAAATCATATTGTTGCCCGAAGAGATTTTGGAATAAATCTGATTGAATCGGGAAAACTCGGTGTTCTAATTGGTGGTGCGCAATATTGATTTCCGCTACATTTAACGCATCCACAGAAAGATCGACGGCATCCACTTCAGCCTCAGGAAAGGCTTCAGCCGTCGCGATTGCGATACAACCACTGCCAGTACAAAGATCTAAAATACGTTTTGGTTCAGATTTTAAAAGCGGAGCAAATTTATCTTGGATTAATGCACTAATTGGCGAGCGAGGAATAATCGTACGCTCATCCACATAAAATTCTAATCCGCAGAACCACGCACTATTCGTTAAATAAGCGACTGGCACACGTTGTTCAATTCGGCTTAAGACTAATTGTACTAAAGTCTCTTTTTCAGAATGAGTCAGTTTACTGTTAAATAAATCTTGCGGTAAATCGAGCGGCAATTGAAGCCCCGCAAGCACTAATTGAAGGCTTTCATCCCATGCATTGTCATGGCCTTGCCCGTAGTAAATATCAGAACGGTTAAATGTGCTGTATGTCCAGCGTAAAAAATCTTGAATGGTTGTTAATTCACTTGCCACATTATCTTCTAAAATTGTCGCAACAAGTTCTTGATTGTGTAAGGTTTCCATTTTCTGCCTCAATAAAAAATTTGGCTAGTTATACCATAGAATAGATGTGCTATCATTAAGCAAAATAACAAATTGAGAAAAATAATGACAGAACCAGATGATTTCGATCTTTTTCGGGCGGAAACAAAAGGGATTAAACCCATCAAGCAAGATACCTTTGTGGCACCTCGTCAAAAGAGCGGTCAAAAAAAATCCCATTTACGTGATATTCGAGAAAAAGAAGATACGCTTTTCTATTTTTCCGATGAGTATGAACCCTTGCTAAATGAACATGATGGTGTCATCAAATATTTACGCGAAGGGGAAGATAGCCATTTATTGAAGCAACTTCGTCGTGGTGATTTTTCACCCGAATTATTTTTGGATTTGCATGGTTTAACCCGTGAGCAAGCCAAAATGGAATTGGCAGCACTGTTATTAGCTTGTGAAAATGAGCATGTTTATTGCGCGAGCATCATGACCGGCTACGGCACGTTTACGTTGAAAAAACAAATTCCACGTTGGTTAGTTCAGCACCCTAAAGTCCGAGCGTTACACCAAGCTCCCAAAGAATGGGGCGGAGAAGCCGCGATACTCATTTTAGTGGATGTATAAAGAAAAAGTGCGGTCGAAATTGACCGCACTTTTTTACATTTTTTCGATTGTCTTAATACCTAATAACTCTAAACCCTGTTTTAAGGTTTTCTCTGTAAGAGAAGCGAGTTTTAAACGGCTTAATTTTACGTTTTCATCTTCTGCATTTAAGATTGGACAGTGTTCATAGAATGAGGAGAATACACCCGCCAACTCATATAAATAAGCACAGAGCACATGCGGTGTCCCTTCTTTGCCCACCGTTTGAACGGCTTCTTCAAATTGAAGCAATTTGATCGCTAATGCACGTTCTTTTTCATCAGAAAGCTGAATTTTCGCTTCTGCAAGTGCGGTTGGATCCACATCTGCTTTATTGAAGATTGAACGAATACGCGTGTAAGCATATTGCATATAAGGCGCGGTATTACCTTCAAAGCTGAGCATGTTGTCCCAATCGAATACATAGTCAGTCGTGCGGTTTTTAGAAAGATCTGCATATTTCACCGAGCCAATACCTACCGCTTCAATAACCGCTGTTTTTTCATCATCAGATAAATTGGTGTTTTTCTCGTTGATTAATACAGTTGCACGTTCAATCGCTTCATCTAATAAATCTGCTAATTTTACGGTACCGCCAGTACGAGTTTTGAATGGTTTACCATCTTTACCTAACATCATACCGAAGTTTTTATGTTCAAGTGAGAAACTGTCTGGTACATAACCGGCTTTACGCGTAATTAACCACGCTTGTTGCATGTGTTGGCTTTGACGTGTATCAGAGAACACTAATGCACGATCTGCTTTTAAGGTTTCATAACGATATTTAGCCGCCGCGATGTCAGTAGTGGTATAAAGGAAACCGCCATCTTTCTTCTGAACGATAACTCCCATTGGCTCGCCTTCTTTATTCTTGAATTCATCAAGATAAACCACTAATGCACCTTCATCTTCAACCGCTAAACCTTGTTTTTTCAGATCTTCAACGATAGCAGGTAACATAGGGTTATAAAGACTTTCACCCATCACATCTTTTTCGGTCAATGTGACATTCAAACGATCGTAGTTACGTTGGTTTTGTTGCATGGTGATATCGACTAATTTTTTCCACATTGTGCGGCAATATTCATCTCCACCTTGCAATTTCACTACATAGTTACGGGCTTTTTCAGCGAAAGCCTCATCTTCATCATAATGTTTTTTCGCTTCGCGATAGAATGCTTCAAGATCTTGAAGTTCCATTTCGCTTGCGTGTTCATTTTCCATTTTTTCAAGATAAGCAATGAGCATACCAAATTGTGTACCCCAGTCACCTACGTGGTTTGCACGAATAACGTTGTGACCTAAAAATTCAAGGGTGCGAACAACAGCATCACCGATGATGGTAGAGCGTAAATGACCTACGTGCATTTCTTTCGCAACGTTTGGTGAAGAATAATCAATCACGATAGTTTGTTTTTCATTTGCGCTGACACCAAGATTTTGATCTTTTAATGCGGCAGAAACGTTATTTGCTAACCAAGTTGGATTTAAGAAAATATTAATAAAACCTGGACCAGCAATTTCAGTTTTTTCTGCGACATCAGAAAGATCAGCATGATCTAATACTTTTTGTGCAAATTCACGTGGATTTAAACCTAGTTTTTTAGCAGCAGCCATGATGCCGTTTGCTTGGTAGTCGCCAAATTGTGGTTTACCTGATTGGCGAATAAGCGCATCGCATTGTTCATCTGCGCCAGCAGCAATCATAGCTTGTTTAATTTTATCGGATAAAATAGATTGAATATTCACGGTTTTTCCTAATCTTGAAATTGAATAATGAAAATAATCGGCTATGATACCGTTGTTTATAGATTTCTCAAAGTAAGAGCAGGAGAAAATGTCAAATTTAATGGAAAAATCGACCGCACTTTATCAAGAGTTGCCTCTATTTCAAGAAAAAATTCAGCAATTAGCTGCCGTCATGAAAGTGAATTTAGCGGATTATCAAATTGATCATTTAGCTTTAAGAGCAAATACTGAAGAAAAAGCAAAAAATTGGCTGACAGAGTTATTAAAGTGCGGTAGAATTTTAAGCGATAATATCGTCAATGGGCGTCCTATCTATTTGATTGAATTAGATGAGCCAGTTGATTTCATTGGTCAGCCTGTCGATGTTATTGAATTACCGTTTCCTAAAAATAAACAATATCCCCAAGAAACTTGGGAACATATTGAAATTGTAATGCCGTTTTTATCTCATGAATCTGTTGAGGATTGGGTTAATCGAATTTGCAATACATTTTTATGGAAGGAACTAACTCAATTAACCATGAAGGTGAGCGAACCTAAGGTGGAAGGGGAGCAATTGCCCAATCCATCCATTGCAGTGAGTTTTGTTGATAAAACAGAAAATCACGTTTGCATAAAGGTTCATCCTTATACAATAAAGAAAATACTCGAGGTTTAGTGTAATGAAAAAAATTACCTTAGCATTAACTGTCTTATTAAGTTTAGGTTTATCAGCTTGTTCATCTCAATCACAAAAAGATGAAAGCGCTTATAAAGGTCAAGTTATCTTCACCGAATTACAAGGTGATGATGTAAAATTAACCGTTCGTAAAAATGACTGCTCATACAAACAAGAAGGTGAAACAGAAGTTATCGTTCACAAATACGATTCAACTTTAGTAACTGGTGCTTGTGTGAAAGTATCTGACAACGGTCAAGGCGTGAAAAACGTTTCTACTTGGTCTCCAAGAAACCCAATCTAATTCATTTTTAGAAGGTTAGTTTTATGAAAAAAGTAACAGTAGCATTAGCACTTATGATGTCTGTTGGTTTAACGGGTTGTGCAAACACCGATGTTTTTAGTGGTGATGTATACTCTGCAGATCAAGCAAAAGAAGCTCGTTCAATTAGTTATGGTACAATCGTATCGGTTCGTCCTGTTAAAATCCAAGCTGATAACAATGGTGTAATTGGTTCAGTTGGTGGTGGTGCTCTAGGTGGTATCGCAGGTAGCGCAATCGGTGGCGGTACAGGTCAAGCCATTGCAGGTGTTATTGGTGCAATTGGTGGCGCCATTGCAGGTAGCAAAATTGAAGAGAAAATGAGCCAAGTTAATGGTGCAGAGCTTGTTATCAGAAAAGATAATAGAGAAGAGATCGTTGTAGTTCAAAAAGCGGATCCTAGCTTCAAAGCGGGTCGCCGTGTGAGAATCGTTGGTGGTTCATCATTAAATGTTTCTGTTATCAACTAACTTAAACAAGAACTAGAAAAAAGCGAGCCATTAGGTTCGCTTTTTTTATGCTTAAAATCAAAAGAAAGTGCGGTTGTTTTTTGCTTGAAAGTCAAAAATATGATAAAACTATCAATCGTTATTTTCACATCGACAATAGGAAGCAAAATGTCAAATTTACAACAAATTATTGAAGCAGCATTTGAAAAACGTGCAGAAATCACGCCTAAAACAGTTGATGCACAAACTCGTGTAGCAATCGAAGAAGTGATCGAAGGACTAGATAGCGGTAAATACCGTGTTGCAGAAAAAATTGATGGTGAATGGGTTACTCACCAATGGTTGAAAAAAGCAGTATTATTATCTTTCCGTATCAATGATAACCAAATCATTGATGGCGCAGAAACTAAATACTACGACAAAGTAGCATTGAAGTTTGCTGACTATACCGAAGAGCGTTTTGCTCAAGAAGGTTTCCGTGTCGTACCTTCTGCAACCGTACGTAAAGGGGCATACATTTCTAAAAACTGTGTATTAATGCCATCTTATGTAAATATCGGTGCATATGTGGGTGAAGGTACCATGGTTGATACATGGGCAACTGTTGGTTCATGTGCGCAAATTGGTAAAAACGTCCACTTATCTGGTGGTGTAGGTATCGGTGGTGTATTAGAGCCATTACAAGCAAACCCAACCATTATCGGTGATAACTGTTTTATCGGTGCACGTTCTGAAGTGGTTGAAGGCGTGATTGTTGAAGATGGTTGTGTGATCTCTATGGGCGTATTCATTGGTCAATCAACGAAGATTTACGATCGTGAAACAGGTGAAGTATTCTATGGCCGCGTTCCTGCTGGTTCTGTAGTGGTATCAGGTAGTCTTCCATCAAAATGTGGTAAATACAGCTTATACTGTGCAGTGATCGTGAAAAAAGTTGATGCAAAAACTTTAGGTAAAGTAGGTATCAATGAATTATTACGTTCTATTGAAGAATAATTAAGATCTTGTAGAAAACAAACCGCACTTTGAAATAACTTAGTGCGGTTTTATTTATTATAGATATTAGATAATAATGATTAAAAAGTTTATTTTCGTTGTCTTCATATTTTTTTCTATTTTGGGGATGAAAACCCAATTAGAAAGAAGATGGGATGCCATTAAGCACCAAAATTATATCTTATCAGTATTCAATAAAGAAGCAGATCAGAATATTGACTCTATAGATGATTACACTAAAATTTCTTCCTATATCATAATTAATTTTAAAGAAAATACGAAAATATCTCTAATTAAGGATACCTTGGCAAAGATTGGATTTATTTATCAAAATGATAGATATTGTAAGGGAGAAGAAGAAATAGATCTTTTTATAACTACTAAAATAAATCTCGTTTATCATTATCCATCTAAAGATTGTGGAACTTATAAAAAATGACCGCACTTTATATGACAAAGTGCGGTCATTTTCTTTTTTAAATTAGCGAATTATTTTTTTCTTGCTAGCATTGTCGCAAATTTTAATTTAATGCGATTGCCGTTTTCATCGGTTTTGTGTAACTCGCCCATATTTTCGTTGTATTCTAAGAATTCCCAATCTTTGTAGTATTCTTTTAATTCACCTTCCGAGAACGTAAATGAGAAGGCTAATGGACAAGGTACCTCAGGCGTAGACATGGCTGCTACAATTAAATTATAACCACCTGGGTTGGTGTGTTCTTGCATGTTCTTAATAATGGCTGGAATTCGCTCACGATTTAAGAACATAAATACCACGGTAGATAAAATGAAGTCGTAGTTTTCTTGAATATTGGCGGTGTTAATATCATAAACAGCGGTCTTAATATTCAAGTTTTCTTTATCTTTGGTTTCGTTTAAGAAGGCGATGCTGTTTTCGTTGTGATCCCAAGAGGTTACGTCATAGCCTTTTAAACTTAAATAAAGGGAATTACGACCTTGTCCACAGCCCAAATCTAGCACTTTACAAGGTTTGATAATTTTAGCTGCATCAACCACATCACCGTGCGTTGCGGTCATATTGTATTTTTTGCTGAAATAGTCTTCTTTTTTGCAATAGAAACCAAGTGTACATTCTAAGTCATCAGAAAGTGCTTCAACTCGGTGCCAGGCTTGTGGCTCGACAAACGGAATATCACTTTCCGGCGTGAAAATATGTTCAGCAATGACATTGCCATCTTCGGTTAGCTCATAAAACTTAAGTTTACCTTTTAGCACTGTAAGTTTGCCCCAAGTTCCCACTTTAGTATTGTGTTTTTCTTGGAACATTTTAGGTAATTTATCTTTTGTCCAAACCGGCATTTGTTTATAGCAGATAAGTTCGTTTGTCATAATGAATTCCTTTTAATTTGTATCGTAAATAGCTGATTGATATAGTAGGGTATTTGGTTCTGTTTGGCAATAAAAAAGGCGACCTAAGTCGCCTAAATATTAAATTATTTTACTTGCATACCCGCAGTAACACCGCTATCAGCTGAAAGTAAGAATAAATCACTTCCGCCAGTACCAGCAGAAAGAATCATCCCTTCCGATACACCGAATTTCATTTTACGCGGTGCAAGGTTTGCAACCACAATAACAAAACGACCTTCTAATTCTTCAGGTTTGTTGTAAGCCGCTTTAATGCCAGAGAACACTTGGCGAGTATGATCACCCAAATCTAATTCAAAACGTAAGAGTTTGTTTGATTCTGGTACTGCTTCGCATTTCAGTACTTTTGCCACACGCATATCAATTTTAGCAAAATCGTCAATGGTAATGGTGTCAGCAATAGGTTCGACATTTGAAAGTGAGGTCGCTTTTGCTGCTGTTTTTTCTGTCGCTTTGTTTGCTTCTGCGAAAAGTGCTTTAGTTTCTTCTACTACCGCATCAATTTGTTTTTTCTCTAAACGAGAGAAAAGCGCTTTAAATGGAGTAAGTTGATGACCTAATAGTGGTTGTACAATGTTATTCCAAGTCAGTTCTGTTTGTAAGAACGCTTCTGCACGTTCAGCCAGTTTTGGAAGAACCGGTTTTAAGTAAGACATTAATACACGGAAAAGCTCGATACCCATTGAGCAAACCGCTTGCAATTCGGCATCTTTACCTTCTTCTTTCGCAATCACCCAAGGGGCTTTTTCATCAATATATTTATTCGCCTTATCGGTTAATGCCATAATTTCACGAATCGCTTTGTTGTATTCGCGGCTTTCATAATAAGCAGCGATTTGTTCAGCTTGTGCAGTGAATTCAGCGAAAAGTGCTTCGTCTTCTAACTTATCTGCTAATTTGCCTTCAAAACGTTTAGCAATAAAGCCTGCATTACGAGAAGCTAAATTGACTAGTTTATTAACGATATCCGTATTGACACGTTGAACGAAATCTTCCAAGTTGAAATCAAGATCTTCGATACGATCGTTTAATTTTGCCGCGTAGTAATAACGTAAACATTCCGGATCAATGTGATTTAAATAGGTGCTGGCTTGGATAAATGTACCGCGTGATTTTGACATTTTGGCGCCATCTACGGTGACATAACCGTGAGCAAACACATTAGTTGGTTTGCGGAATTCACTCCCTTCTAACATCGCCGGCCAGAATAGGCTGTGGAAATACACGATATCTTTACCGATAAAGTGATAAAGTTCTGCATCGCTGTTTTCTCCCCAGAATTCATTAAAATCAATGCCTTCACGATCGCAAAGATTTTTGAAAGAAGCCATGTAGCCGATTGGTGCATCCAACCAAACATAGAAGAATTTATCTTTTGCACCTGGAATTTCAAAACCAAAATAAGGTGCATCACGAGAGATATCCCATTGTTGTAAGCCACTTTCAAACCATTCTTGCATTTTGTTTGCAATTTCAGGTTGAAGTGAGCCAGAGCTAGTCCATTCTTTTAACATGCCTTCAAAAGCAGGTAAATCAAAGAAAAAGTGTTCAGATTCTTTGACGATTGGTGTTGCTCCTGACACTGCAGAACGTGGATTAATTAAATCCATTGGGCTATAAGTGGAAGCACAAACTTCACAGTTATCGCCGTATTGATCTTCTGCTTTACATTTTGGGCAAGTCCCTTTGACGAAACGATCCGGTAAGAACATATTCTTTTCAGGATCGAATAACTGAGAAATGACTTTCGTTTTAATGAAACCTTTGGTTTTTAATTTATTGTAAATATCAGCGGTGATTTGTTTATTTTCTTCACTATGAGTAGAGTGATAGTTATCGAAGCTGATATTAAAACCTGCAAAATCACGTACGTGATCAGCTTTTGCTTTTGCGATTAATTCTTCTGGTGTAATGCCTAATTTATCAGCATTAAGCATGATTGGTGTGCCGTGTGCGTCATCAGCACAGACAAAATGAATTTTGTTGCCACGCATACGTTGGAAACGCACCCAAATATCCGCTTGAATGTGTTCTAACATATGGCCTAAATGAATGGCACCATTTGCATAAGGTAATGCACAAGTGACTAAAATTTTACGAGGTTGAGTTGTCATTATTTTTCTCTTATTCTTTTTGCAAAAATTGTGAGTATGTTACCCGATTGGTGTGATTTTTTCTAGTTTAGTTATACTTTTAGCTTAACATTTGAGGTGTAAAAGGGGTAGAATATCCCTGACAAATTTACTCTACTACCTACTACTATTAAAGGAATATTATGGCAACTGCTTTTTCTGAAAATTTAACGGCAGAACAACAATCTCAGGTTCTGCAACTTTTCCAACAATTTCAACACCCAACCTTACAAAAAGACTTAATCGAATTAAAGACTTTGAAGAAAGTTGAAAAAGGCGGTGACGTATTACGTATTGAATTACAATTGCCTTTTGCATGGAACACTGGCGTGGAGCAAGTGAAACAGCAGCTTTCTGATGCTTTATTAAAAGCAACAGATAGCAAAGAAATCAAATGGGTGGTGAATTATCAAATCGCAACGTTAAAACGTGCAAATAATCAACCCGCTGTAAAAGGTGTAAAGAACATCATTGCGGTGACTTCAGGTAAAGGCGGGGTAGGGAAATCATCCGTTTCAGTGAATCTTGCGCTTGCTTTACAAGCTCAAGGTGCTCGTGTGGGGATCTTAGATGCAGATATTTACGGCCCATCTATTCCGCATATGTTAGGTGCGCCGCATCAACGCCCAACTTCACCAGATAACCAACATATCACCCCAATTAAAGCGTATGGTTTATCTGCCAACTCGATCGGTTTCTTAATGGATGAAGATAATGCAACCATTTGGCGTGGTCCTATGGCAAGTAGTGCATTAAGCCAGCTTTTAAATGAAACCTTATGGGATAGCTTGGATTACTTAGTGATCGATATGCCTCCGGGTACAGGTGATATCCAATTAACCCTTTCACAACAAATTCCGGTAACAGGAGCTGTAGTGGTTACCACGCCACAAGATATTGCGTTATTAGATGCGGTGAAAGGCGTGTCGATGTTTGAACGTGTATCTGTGCCAGTGTTAGGTATTGTGGAAAATATGTCTATGCATATTTGTAGCAATTGTGGCCATCACGAAGCAATTTTCGGTACTGGTGGTGCAGAAAAAATGGCACAAAAATACAATGTGAAAGTATTAGGTCAGTTACCGTTGAATATCCAAGTTCGTCAAGATTTGGATGCGGGTAAACCAACCGTAGTTGCAGCGCCAGACAGTGAAATTGCGAAATCTTTCTTAGATTTAGCGGAGAAAGTATCAACTGAGCTTTACTGGCAAGGATCTGTGATTCCAAGCGAGATTTTATTCCGCGAAGTGAAATAATCACAAAAACATCATAAAAATTAACCGCACTTTAGGTCATCCAAAGTGCGGTTATTTTTTTAGGTAAATTTGCTTATTTTAAATGATCCGCATCATTTATTTTCTCAACGCAAAAACCGTTCTCATCGTCATAATGCACAACACTAATTGAGGTGTTAATGAGAGATACTGATTTATCTTCATCGCGGTGATTTTGCCACGTAGCACCGTTTAATAAGGCAAGCAATAAACGTAGAGTATGGCCATGCGACACAATGAGAATATTGCCTTGATTGTGGATCTTAATAATGTCGTGCAATGCTTTCATGGCTCGCTCGCCCAATTGTTCGAACGTTTCTCCGCCATTTACTTGAGCTTTGTAATTGGCAGGATCTTTAATGAGTTGTTTGAACTCTGGGTGTTCTCTTAACGTATCAACAACTTTGCCTTCCCAAGAACCAAAATACTGTTCATTTAAACCTTGGTGATGGAAAAGGGGGATATCTCGTTCACCAATAATATGAGAGGCTGTCGCGATGGTACGTTTTAATACGCTAGAGTAGGCCGCGACAAAAGGAATATGATTAAGTGTCACACCTGTTTTTTTCGCGCCATTAACGCCTTCTTCAGTCAAAGGGGAATCGCCATGACCTTGCATTAAACCTTCTGTATTCCAAACAGTTTTACCGTGGCGAATGAAATAAAAAGTCAGTTGTTTTTTCATTTTCATGTCCATAAAAAAATTAAGGAAGCCGAAACTTCCTTAATCATAATTTTAACGAGAGTAATAACCTGCCATTGAACTATATACGGCATTTTCTGCTTGAATGATGTTGT
>ERZ827363.1185-NODE-1185-length-26301-cov-6.329079_pt1 | contig 26301 bp, 30 predicted proteins | sample MGYA00519776_ERZ827363 | MGnify/ENA primary metagenome ERZ827363 (study PRJEB31778, sample SAMEA3449288) | human gut metagenome | biome: human gut; feature: human-associated habitat; material: faeces | place: United Kingdom | collected 2010/2012 ...
CGCTCTTCCGATCTTAAAAAAATCATTGCTATTATTTTTTGCATAAAATTCTCCTTCGTTTATTTTAATTTGAATATATATTATAAATTTAAATCAAATATATAATTATTATTTTATTTATATTTTAATTTATAGATTTTATTTTACATATTAATACATATTCCTTTATATTACTTGTCTTTCTTTATCTAAATTTTATACAATCAATAGTTTTTTATGCATTTTTGTTATTTACATTATTTACCATGAATATTTTTATTTTATTTTGTTGCAAACTTTGTCGATATTTGTTATTATAAATATACAGTTATTCCCCGATAACTGAAATTACTCCCCAAAATAAAAAAAGTCTAAATAGACTTTGCGTATTAAGATAATTCTTATACGTTATAAAATATATTCCCTAATACCCCTTTTTATAATATATTTTAATTAAGAGAGCCCTAGAGATCGGACATTGCTAGGGCTCTCATTTTTTTATATATCTATTTTCCGTTAATAGCCTCAATCATAACAACATTAGCAGTTTCCTCATCAATCACCAACACATTTATATACCCACCTCGTAATGCACCAAGTACTGCCTGCGTTTTGTTTATTCCAGAAGAACATCCCATACGAATTGGTATAGTTTTTAATGTATCTAAATTAATACCGATTATACGATTTGTCGTTACAGTCTCAACTGGATTTCCATCTATATCTATTCCATATCCACAAATATCAGTTACTGCGTTATCGTTTTTTAGCATTTCCATCTCTTCATCAGTAAGATATCCTGAGTTATATATAGATGATTGTGGTGTGTGGTTTCCTATTCCTAATATAGCTATATCTGTTTTTGTCATTTTTTCGAAGTGATCTTTTATAGGTGGTTCATCCATTAAAAGTTCTTTAATTTCTTTATTTTTGACTATAAAAGGTGCATTTAAAATATATCCACTTCCATTAAAATTAGATGCAAAAGATTGAAGTATATGTTGACCATCGGCATCACGTAATTTTGAGTTTACACCGCCTAATAACTGTATTACATCTATATTGTATTTGTGATTTACACTGAAGTTTTTGACGATTTCGTATACAGTCGAACCCCAGTTTATTCCGATTAAAATATCGTCTTTTAAAATACTTCTTAGATATTCCCCCGCTTCTATGGCTACTCTTCTTTTTAATTGTTCATCTGTCCCACCATTTGGAACGACGATTGCTTTTTTTAAATTGAATGTTTGTTCAAGTTGTGATGCTGTATAAACTCGCTTTCCACTTGGTTTTTTTATCCTAAATTCTACAATTCCCTTTTCGACACATATTTTTAAAAGTCTTGAAATATTTGTTCTTGATTGATGAGTTAGGTCGGCTATTTGTTGTTGTGACAAACCTTTTAAATAGTATAACTCAGCGATATATATAAGCATATCTTCATAGTTTTCCGATTTACTAGTTAAATTATTTTGTGCCATACAAAATTACTCCTTTTTATATCTTATGTATTACTATATTTTTTTAAATTATAACATACACAATGTCATTTGACAGTTTTTCATGTTAAAAAAATGAGCCCTCAAAAGAGAGCTCGTTTATTTTACATTAAATAATTGAGTTAATTCTTATGCTTCTTCACCCATTATTATTATTTTGCATTTTCTTTTTCTTGAACGAGTACGGTCAAAGTCAACAAAATAAATATATCCTGTTGTTCCAACACCTAATTTTCCATCTGCAACTTCAAAAGTTTCACTAGAACCTAATATAGTTGATTTTAAGTGGGCATCACAGTTGAATAATTGAGTTCTATCCCCTCCTGGAAGATAAACTTCAGCATCTGGCCAAGATTCAACAGCTTCATAGTGTTTTTCACCTGGATAAGTATATTGACCATAGTCAGTTTGGTTTGGAATTATTTTTTCAAGGACATTATTTAAATCTACTTGTAAAAATTCGTCTCCATCTTCTGTATAATCGTGTACAAATTCTTCAAAGAATACTGAACAAGTAGTATGAGCAGTTAAAACTGTGCATATACCTTCCTTTACCCCACTTTTTGCAATTGCTTCTTTAACTTGTGGTGTTATATCAAAATAACTTGGAGTTTTTCCATGTGATGTAAGTTCGATTTGTTCTTTATATAATTTCATATTGTTTACCTTCCCTTTGTTCATTTTGTAATTTTATAACTGCATCTGCCCATTCTTGTATTCTTCCTGCTGGACTTGGGGCATTTAATATTCCGCTTGTTGCTCCAGTTCCGTCAGCGCCTAATTTTAATATATGATAAACATCATCAGCAGTAGATACACCAGAAGCTATCATAACTAATACATCTGGGTTTGCTTCGTGTAATTTTTGTATAGTTTCTACCATGTAGCTATCGTCTGCAACTGTTCCTGTTCCTATTAATTCAGTTGGTTCAGCAAGTAATATTTCAGGATTTAATTTAGATATTGCAACTGCTTCAGCAACAGAGTCGGCACAAGCTATAACTATTAATCCAAGTTCTTTTGCTCTATTTATAGTTGCTGATAATTGACTTATTGTTAATGAGTGTTCTGCGTGATTTAGGAAAACTGCTTCTGCTCCAGCTTCTTTTAAAGATTCACCTAAAACATGTCCCATTCCACGACCTGGAGTTAGTGGATCCATATGTTGAGCAGTTACTATTATATTTTCTGTATTTTCTTTGATATAACGAATATCAGCAAATGGGCAAGTAAAGTAAATTTGGATTCCTGTTTCTTTTGCTACTTTATCTGCTGCTTTTGCTAATTCTAAACTTTTTTCCCCATAAAGATATGATTTTGGATTCACTACTAAAAATGGTGTTTGAGCCTTTATCATTTTAATAATCCCCCTTGATTTATAATATTAATCGTTAAATTTTTTAGTTTCAAATACTTCATAGTAATGTTCTAAACATTCTTGCATTCCATCTTTCATAGCTGCTTTCATTTCATGATAATTTTTACAATCTGTTCCTTGAGCTTTGTTATAAGCTGCAACACATAAATCAGTGTATATGTTTACTTTGCTTATTCCGTTTGTAGCACATTTATTTAAGTTTTCATCTCCTGAAGAAGAACCACCATGTAAAACTAATGGAGTATCTATTGTTGCTGCGATTTCTTTTAATCTGTCGAAATCTATAACTGGAGTTGCAGCAGCTTTATATGAACCATGGGCAGTTCCTATAGATATTGCAAGTGAATCAACACCTGTAGCTTCAACAAATGCTTTTGCTTCTGCTGCTGTTGTATATATATTGTTGTTGTTTTCTTGGTCATCATATTCTTCCCCTTCACCAACATGACCGATTTCAGCTTCAACAACAACACCTCTTAGATGAGCGTAATCTACTATTTCTTTAGTTCTCTTAACGTTTTCTTCAAAACTATAAGAAGAAGCATCTATCATAACTGATCTAAAACCAAAGTCTATAGCTTGGAATATTTTTTCTTTAGTTGTTCCGTGGTCTAAATGTAAAACTACAGGCACTTTAGCTTTTTCTGCATAATATTTTCCGATTTCTAATCCATCTTCAAATGGAAGTAATGTTTCATGAGCCTCAGCAAATTCTAGTATTAATGGTAGGTTTAATTTTTCTGCAACTTCTATATGTGCTGCTGCTGATAAAGCATCTATATAATTTGCTGCGGGTATTGCAAAATTCTTTTCTTGTGCAATTTTATAAAGTTCTTTTGAAGTGACTATCATTTTTATTTCCCCTTTCAATCCTCAAATATTATTTATTATTCAATTTCTGTCATATGACAGTTTTTATTTTTTTATTATCATTTGTTTATATTTACATAATATCATATTTCCCATTTTTTTCAATAATATTTAGTCAGAACATTTGTAAAAGTGTTTTGGACAAAAAAATTACTGTACAAACTTTTAATTTATACAGTAATCTTAATTTATATTTATTTATATGTTATGATTTATTTTTTCTGCCCCATATCTTCATTTATAAATTGATTATAACTTCTAGGTAGATAAGATGATTTTGAAAAACTAACAGTTCTATAAACAGTATCTAAAATATAATTAGCATGATTTAGTTCTTCTCTTTCATATCCATGTATAATATTTACTAAACTATAAGTTTCTATTTTATCTTCATAAACATTATATAATGTATAAACCCCTGCTGATTTATCTGAATCTCTATATCCACTTACAATAAATCTTCCGCAATTTTCACTACTATCATACTTATGTAAAACTGTTTCTGTTTTATAAAGCTCAGAAAACTTCTCTCTATATAGTCTTTCCATATGGTCTTTAACAGACACATCTGAACTTCTTGGATAAACAGCAACTGTTAAAGAACCTCCATTATCAGCAGTTAATCTATATCCATAATCCGTTTCTTCTGCATAATTAAAGAAATTCTTAGGATATCCAAAAGAATATCCATCTGCATAAAAAGTAGCAAAATCACTTTGTGAAGAATAATTTAAATAGTCTTGAGTATTACTATAATCCACATAATTCATAGATATACTACTTGAGTTAGAATCTGAATAATCATCATCCTCTGTGTCATTATCTATATTATTTTCTGTATATGTATCATTATTTGATTCCTGATTTATATCTTCATCATTATTATCATATACATTTTCATCTTGTTCTAACTCAGTTTCTGACTCTGTATCCTTCTTAGTTTCATAATATACTCCACCTTTTTTATCATCTATATCCGATACTTTATTATTACCTTGATTAAATAAATCCTTAAGTAAAAAAATTATAATAATTAATGCAGCCAACTCTGCCACTATTAATAATTTATTTATCGTCTTCTTAGCTTCTTTATTTTGTGGCTTCTTTTTAAAATTATAATTATACTCGCTTGGATTATATTCATCTTTTTGATTTTTATATGGCTTTTTGCCTATTCCATAACTTTTTTGATTATTTAATTTTTTCCCACATTTACTGCAAAATACTGCATTATCATCATTATTGAAATTACAATTATTACAAATCATATATTACCTTCCTCTTTTTCTCTATTAATACATATTTTAACATATATTTTCTAATATTACATGCATAATAAAAGGCCCAATCTTTTCATATGATTAGACCTTTCAAAATAAATCTATATAATATTACTTATTATTAAATCTATAAAGTTTTTGATGTTCTTCTATATCTTCCCTCGTTATCTTTTTCTAAATATCCTCTTTCTTCAAGTACCATAGCAAATCCTACTTTTCTCATACCTGATGCACTTTTGAATTTTCTTACTAATTCTTCATCTGTCATACATTGGCCTTCAGCATAAGCTCTATCTCTTTCTTCTTGCTTTTGCTTAACATCCTCTAACAAACCTTTGCCTACATATTTTGCAGCTTCACCTAATCCTCTAAAAAATCCCATCTCTAATTCTCCTTTTATCTTTTTTTATTTTTAAATAATGACTCTATTTTTTTGCCAGTATTTTTTTGAACATTTTTAGTATAATCCCTAACATTATCTATTCCGAAATCATCTTTTTTTGATCTATTACAATGTTTACACATACACTGTAAATTGTTTAAGTCATGTCTACCTCCTTTATTTTGTGGTATTATGTGGTCTATATCTACATCACCTTTTCTTAATTTTTTTCCACATCTAACACAAGTGTACCAGCCATGATTTGATTCATTATTGTTAAACCAATCCTCTCTATATCCCGCCATAATTATTCCTCCTTTTTATTTTTTACTACTCAAATACCTCCTCCACACTTAAATCAAAATACTTACAAATTCTAATCGCTAAATCTAAACTCGGTCTCCTTGTTCCTAGCTCAATCATTCCATAATAACTTGTTGTAATACCAACTGATTTTGCAACTGCTTTTTGTGGAAGCCCTCTTTCTTCCCTCAATTGTTTTAATTTACTCATATATTTTCTTTTTCCCCTCCCCTCATCTTTTATTAACTTAATTTTATAAAACTAAAACTAGCAGTTGTAATTTGTGTTTCAACTTCACAAGCTAAACAATATTTTTATAAACCCGACCTTCTTAATATCATCCAACTTGAAGTTTATATTTAAAGTATAGATTTTCAAAATTTTTATTTGTAATTTATGTTTTATGCAAAATAAAAAGTTATTGCATGAACAATTTCTATCCACACAATAACTTTCAATATTCTATGTATTTACTTTTTTATTTCAAAAACTAACTATAAATCTCTATGTACTATAAAATAAATTTATTAACTTAATAATTTGTTATTTCTAATCTTAATAATTTTCCTCATCGGCACTGTTGTAGTAATCATAATCATAGTCATCGCTATCATCATAATCACCATCATAGTTGTCGTCATTATCATAATCTTCGTTGCTGTCGTCATAGTCATAATCGTTGTCATCATCATAATCATTACTATCATCATAATCTTGATCATTGTCATCATCATAGTCTTCCTCGTAATCGTAATCTTCGTCGTATTCTTCATCATAATAATCATCATAATCTTCGTAATCTTCATTACTATGACTAGGTCTTGATGAATTATTACTATTGCTACTATTATGTTTTTCTGAATCACTATCATGATTATTTGAAGAATTTTGTTTTTTATTATTATCTTTCTTTATATATACCCCGCTAGAATTAGTTTGTCCTCTATGTGATTGATTTGAGTCTTTGTTTTTATTAAAGTCACACCCTACCAATAAAGAACATAATAAAACTAATAAAAATATACTTTTTACTCTTTTGTTTTTTAAAAATTTCATAACTCCCTCATTCTCCTTACAATATATTAATACATTATATATTATAATACTTTTTTTTCATATTTGTGATAATTATTCCAATTTATTGATTCTTAATTTATACAAAAAATGAAATATATGGTATATAATATACATAAATAAGCAAACTACTATTAGGAGGTGACAAGATGTTGTCTTACAATGAACAATTTCAAATAGCTCTAGAATTAGCTGTAGAAAAACATAAAAATCAAACAGATAAAGCCGGTAACCCCTATATTCTTCATCCACTTCATGTAATGGAAAATGTAAATAATAAAGAGGGTAAAATAGTAGCGATTTTACATGATATAATTGAAGATACAGATATAACAGAAAATTATCTATTAAAAATAGGACTTTCAAAACGTATAGTAGATGCTGTTGTAGCATTAACTCGTTCTGAAGATATGGATTATCAAGAATATATCAAGAATTTAAGTTCTAATCCTTTAGCAAAGGAAGTAAAACTAGCAGACTTAGAGCATAATATGGACTTAAAAAGACTACCTACATTAGAGGAAAAAGATCTAGAAAGAAATAGAAAATATCAAATTGCATACCATTATTTAATAAATAATAAGTAGTGAGAAATAAACTTATAATTATACATATTATAAGTTTATTTTCTTTTTTACAACAATTTATACCTAAATCTGCAAACAAAATGTCTTATTTTTCCTCTAAATAATATTTTTAATTGTAAAAAGTATGAATAAACTTGCCACTTTAGGAAAACATTCAGAAGTGGCAGTAACGGAAGAACAAAGTACAAAAGTATGTCCTTACTGCTGCAGTGAAATATCAATAAATGCAACTAGTTGCCCAAATTGTACTTCAGAACTTTAAAAAAGTATAGAAAATTATATTACTTTTAAAAGGAATCTCGTTTTCGCTGTAGTATTATGAAATATATAGAGTTTTTTTCTATAAAAAGGGGGTAAAAGTATGGCTTATAATTATTCAAATAATCATGAAGATAACTTTCAAGATGAATCTGCTGAAATAATCGGTTATTGTAGTATTTGCGATTCTGAAATAAAAGCTACGGATAAATACTATCACTATTACGACTATGATATGATATGTCCTAAATGTGCAGAAGGGGATTCAGTTGCCAAATGTGAAAAATGTAATACATATTTTAAAGTTGAAGATTTAACAGAGTATGAATTTAATTCAGAAGTTCATTATTTTTGTGAAAAGGATGAGCCTGAGAATATAAATGAAATAAACTTTTCTGATAAGGCTGTTTCAGCCGAATAAATTAAAAAAATACTGAAGTCATAAAAAACTTCAGTATTTTTCATTTCTATATATCCATTTTTTCATTTATAAAGCTAAATACCTTATTCCAGTATGCATCTACATCACAATCTTTTGCTTCTGCATGCCCTGCTTCATCTACTATATATAAATCTTTTTCACAGTTTGCCGCATCATAAACTTCATATACCATATATGTAGGGACAAAATCGTCCTTTCCTCCATGTATAAACAACATTGGTTTTTGACATTTTTTAAGTTGATCTACACTAGATGCTTCTTTAAAATCATACCCTGCTTTTAATTTTGCTACACCATTTGAAATATTTAAAACTGGAAAAGTTGGAAGTGAGAATCTTTTATCTAATTCACTTGCAAAAATATCCCATACACTAGTATATCCACAGTCTTCTATATATCCTACTACATTATTTAAGTTTTCCCCTGATGCCATCATTGTTGTTGCAGCACCCATAGACACTCCATGGAGTATTATCTTTGCATTTGGATCTTGTTTATTTATCCAATTTACCCAACAAGCTATATCATCCTTGTCAAGCCATCCCATTCCTATGTAATTTCCTTCGCTATTTCCATGTGCCCTATTATTAGGTAGCAAAACATTATATCCCATTTCGTAATATTTTTCTCCATAAGACATCATATTGTTATTATTGACCTTATACCCATGGATTAATATAGCCCATTTATGTGTTTTCTTTTCTTGAACCTTATAATTTGCTTGTAATTTTAGATTATCATTATTTGTAATATTTGCATTTGATGTAGTCTTTTTAAACTCAGTTGCTTTTTTCTGTTCTTTCTTTTGATTTTGTAGTATTACTTTTTCTGTTCCTTTTGCAGTATCTATCTTATCTTCCTCATTTATATTTCTTTTTGCTGAATCACTAACAGGCGATAAAGCATAATGTACAAAGAAACTTCCAACACCATATCCGACTCCTGTTAGTATCAATAAAACCGATATAATTCCTATAATTAATTTCTTTTTCATAATATCCCTCCTCGAAATATAATATTAGTTTATTTTTATGATTAAATATTTTGATTATCAAATTTTACGACTCACTTATTAAATATACATTAATATAAAATAAATTTCAACAAATTTCTTTTATAGACATATATAAACTTCCACTTGAAATTTATTCCATTTATTTTATAATACATAATAGAAATCTTTATTAATAATATACGTAGAAAGGACTTTTAATTATGCCTGCTTGGAGTTTTCATATAAAACTAGCTAGTGAAGTTTCAGCTGTTTTAAATTTAGATGAACAAGAAAAAAATCTTTTTATATTATCAAACTTAATACCAGATATCAAATCTGGATTTTTAATTCCTATGGATAAGCCTGTTTGGTCTAAATACTCCCATTACTACATCTACAAAGATGAGCTTAGTTTGCCTGATTTAGAAAAATATAAAAATATTTATTGGGATAAAAATGATATCATATCGACGGGAGTATATTGTCATATACTTTTAGACTATTATCTAAATAATCTATTAAAAGAAGATTATTTTATCTATAATGAAGATAATATAATAACTGGAATGAAAACATTAAACGGAATATTCTATGGAGATAGACCCTCTTGCATAAAATTTAAACATAAAAATTTTAATCTTATAGCCCAATGGCTTGGTGTAGAAAATAAATTCTCATTTCCAAAACAAAATATAGATATAAAAACCGATGATGGAATTTATACAATTACACCTAGAGATATTGAACTTACAGAACAATGGATTTTTGAACATTATAAAAATCCTAAATCAGAATTTCCACAAAATGAACTTATTACAGAAAAAGGTATTGATAAGTTTTTTAAAGATTCAAAGGAATTTGTATTAAATCATATTAAGTTTTAAAAATTATTTTATTTAATCAAAAGAGGTATTGTAAATAGTTAAACCGACTTACAATACCTCTTATTTATTATGAAATTGATGAGTTTTTATTTTAACTAAGCAACTTTATTATGTCCTGCTTTTTTAACTTTATTTGCTTTTATAAAGAATGCTACTGCAAATAATACAGCTGCTACTACACCGATTATATTACCAACTGTACCTGGTAATTTAAATCCTTCATCTGCTTGCATTATATAACTAAATGTTACAGCTGTCATAAATATTGCTGGAGCAACTGTTATCATATAGTTTTTATTATTTTTAAGTAAGAACATACTTCCTGTCCATAACATTATCATAGCTAATGTTTGGTTTGCCCAAGAGAAATATCTCCAAATTATTTGGAAATCTATGAATGTAAGTGCTATACCTACTGCAAATAATGGTATTGCTATCATAAATCTTGAAGATAATTTTTCTTGTTTTATATTAAATGAGTCAGCTATTGTAAGTCTTGCACTTCTAAATGCTGTATCTCCTGAAGTTATTGGACAAGCTACAACTCCTAATACTGCAAGAGCAGCACCAACATGTCCAAGTAGTGTAACAGACATTTGGTTTACACCTACTGCTGGAGTTGCACCAAATACTGCTTGTAATTGTGGTTCACCATGATAAAATGCCATTGCAGCTGCTGCCCATATTAAAGCTATTATACCTTCTGCAACCATTGAACCATAGAATACTGGTCTTATTTCTCTTTCATGTTCTACACATCTAGCCATAAGTGGTGATTGTGTAGCATGGAATCCTGATATTGCACCACATGCTATTGTTATAAATAAGTATGGGAATATTGATTTTGCCCCATCTGGATAATAGTTTTGTAAAGTTAATTCAGGTATATGATAACCTTTGAATATTAATCCACCTGCTATACCAATTGCCATTAATATTAAAGCTGCACCGAATATAGGATATATTTTACCTATAACTTTATCAACTGGAAGCACAGTTGCTAATATATAGTATGCAAATATTACTACTACCCATACTTGTGTATTTATGCTAGTTAAAGTGTTTAAAAGTCCAGCAGGTCCTGTAACAAATACTACCCCTACAAGTACTAATAAAACTACACTAAATACTACCATTACTTTTCTAGCACCTTCACCTAAATATATACCAACAAGTTCTGATGCTGATACACCTTTGTTTTTAAGTGATAAATAACCAGATAAGAAATCGTGTACACCACCTGCAAATATTGTACCAAATACAATCCATAAGAATGCTGCTGGTCCAAATAATGCACCTTGTATTGCACCAAATATTGGTCCTAAACCTGCTATGTTTAAGAATTGAATTAAGAATATTTTTTTCCAATTCATTGGAACATAGTCAACCCCATCTTGCATTTCTATTGCTGGAGTTTTTAGAGAGTCATCTATTCCAAATACTCTCTCAACAAATTTACCATAGATTAGATAACCTACTATTAAAACTATAATTGCTGCAAAGAAACTAATCACAATACATACCTCCTAATATATTTTTAATGTAAAGTTTAAATATAATATATAAAAATTTCCTTTTGCATTTATATAATAGTATAAATATGTATAAAGAGAGTTTTTATTGTAATGAAATAGCTTTTTTATTACATGAAATGCATGAATTCGTCAATGAATTACATGAAAACAATTTCATTTAATTATAAGTAAAAAAGTGCTCATATAGAATCATCCTTTCATTCTAAATGAGCACTTTTATATTAAAATAATCTATTAATTAAATTCTCTTTCTTTAACTTCAATATATTCATTAGCATTTTTTGCGCCTCGTCTTCTTATACTTGCGAAAACTGAGCCTGATATATTATGCCAAACACTAAATATAGCTCCTGGAAGTGTGGCAAGTGGATTCGCTGCAAAATTACTAGTTGCAAGTGATATTGCAAGTCCACTATTTTGCATCCCTACTTCTATTGCTACTGCTGTTGCTTTTTTATAATTCAAGTTGAATATCTTCGCAAAAGATAATCCAAGTAAAAGTCCACATATATTATGTAGTACAACTACTACAAATACTATGGCTCCACAAGCTACTATCTTAGCTGCATTTGATCCTACTATTCCAGATATTAATAGCACTATTGCTACTACTGAAATTAAAGGAAGTATATCTCTTATTTTTTCTACAAAATTAGGGAACAATTGATATATTAAAACTCCACCTAAAACAGGAAGTAATACTACCTTTACAACTGATAATATCATTGCTAAAAGTGAAACTTCTACCCATGATCCACCTAATAAGTATACTAAAATAGGTGTTATAAATGGCGCTAGCAAGGTTGAAAATATAGTCATTCCAACAGATAAAGCTGTATCTCCATCTGCAATATAAGTTATTACATTACTAGCTGTTCCTCCAGGACAGCATCCTACTAATATTACACCAATTGCCAAATCAGGACTTAAATGAAATGCCTTTGCCAAGCAAAATGCCACAAGTGGCATAATTGTAAATTGTGCAAAACATCCTATAAGAAGCTCTTTTGGTCTTGTAAATACTATTTTAAAATCATCTAATTTTATAGTAAGTCCCATTCCAAACATCGCTATGCCAAGTAACAAACTTGTGTAATTCGTAGCCCATGAAAATGTAGGTGGAAAACAAAAAGCTATAATAGATAATACTATAATTATTATCCCTATATATTTAGATGCAAAATTACTTATCTTAGCTATACTTTTCATTATTTCACCTCAAAACTAAAGTTATCTATTAGTCTTGTCTTTCCGATATAAACAGCCATAGCCACTAATACATCTCTATCTACAGTCTCAACATCTTCCATAGTAAGACTATCAACCATAGATACATAATCTATTTTTGCTAAAGGTTCTTGATTTATAACTTTTTTCATTTCATCAAGCACTTCTTTAGCACTTATTCCTTCTTTTATTATTTTCATCCCTTTTTTAACTGATTTTGATAAACAAAGGGCTGCTTTTCTTTCTTCATCACTTAAATAAGTATTTCTTGATGATTTAGCAAGTCCATCTTCTTCACGGACTATAGGGCAACCTACTACTTCAACATCAAAGTTCATATCTTGTACCATCTTTTTAATTATCGCTAATTGTTGTGCATCTTTTTGACCAAAATAGGCTCTATCTGGTGCTACAATATTAAATAATTTTGATACTACTGTACAAACACCTTTAAAATGTATTGGTCTTGATTTTCCACATAAATTATCTGATAGCCCTTCTATATTCATATATGTTTTTGGATTTTGATACATTTCTGATGGTTCTGGATGGAATATTAAATCTGCTCCTAGACTTTCACATAAAGCTTTATCTTTTTCTAAATCTCTTGGATAAGCCTCTAAATCTTCATTTGGTCCGAATTGTGTTGGATTTACGAATACTGATACCACTACTTTGTCATTTTGTTCTCTACATTTTTTAATAAGACTTGCATGTCCTTCATGCAAAAATCCCATTGTAGGAACTAAGCCTACAGTATACCCTTCTTTTCTCCAATTTTTAACTGTGTTTCTTGTTTCTAAAACTGTTGTTGCAATTTTCATGTTTAACTTCTCCCTTTCTATTTCTAGAAGATAGCTATCTGAATTATAACATATTGTATTTTATAGAAACTTTAATAATATAAAATAATTATTAATATTTAATTTTAATCTTTCTAAATCACAATAACATTCGTCTTATTACTTATGTATATAAGCAAGTTATTTTTAGAAGATTTTTATATAAATCAGATAAAGTATAGTTTGTTAAATACTATCTTCGTTTAAATTATATTATGTTTACATGAAAATTCCAACTATTTTTTACCACAATTCTACATTTTTCTATTTTTTCTAATTCAAGAGATCTTAATTATAATAATTTTTCTATTTCTTTTTCTATTTTTTCAGGGTCTACAGTAGGGGCAAATCTTTTTACTATTTTTCCATCTTTATCGATTAAAAACTTAGTGAAATTCCATTTTATTTCATCACCACTTGTATTAAATCCTTTACTACTAAGAAAATCATATAATTCTTTAGATTTATCATCTTCATCAGCTTCTGGAGCTTCTGTTCTTAAGTATTTATAAACAGGATCTGCACCTTCGCCATTAACATCTATTTTTGAAAAACGTCTAAAAGTTGTTCCATAGTTTAATGTACAGAAACTTTTTATTTCTTCGTCATCACCAGGTGCTTGATTAAAGAATTGATTACAAGGAAAATCTAATATTTCAAACCCTCTATCTTTATATTTATCATATAGTTTTTGAAGTCCTTCATATTGTGGTGTAAATCCGCATCCAGTAGCAGTATTAACTACTAAAAGTACTTTTCCTTTGTACTCATCTAATGATGCCATCTCTCCATTTGTGTCTTTTACTTTATAGTTGTATATCATTTTTTATCTCCTTTTGATATTAATTTTTATAAATTTTAGTATTTGTAAATATTATTAAAAAATGTATGTTTTATTTTATACTTTTACTTCTTCTTAAATTGTCAATATAGCTTACTGCTGAAAGTGCTGCTATGTTTCCCTCTCCTGCAGCTTTTACATATTGATATGGTGCTCCTACTATATCTCCTGCTGCAAAGCACCCTCTTATATTTGTTTCCATAAGACGATTTACTTTTATATGATTATTTTCAATTTCTAAGCCAGGCACTAACTGTTCAGGGTCAGAACTTTCTCTTAAAATAAAAATTCCATCAGTTTTTATTTTAGATTTTTTTAGAATTAATTCATTTACAAAATCATTTCCTTTTATCTCAACAGGTATATCATTTACTATTTCTATAGATTTATCCACATCAACATATTCTTTATACATTGGAATATAATATACTTTCGATGCTATAGATGCCAAAAAGTTCGCTTCATTCTCTTCTTCTTTACTATATGATATAATTGTTACTATTTTATCTTTATATAAGGCAGCATCACAAGTAGCACAATATCCAACACCTCTACCTAAGAATTCTTTTTCTCCTTTTAATGATTTACCAAAGTTAACTCCTGTTGCTATTATCACAGATGTAGCTTCATATAGTCCTTGCTTTGACATTATTATAAAGTAATCTCCCATTGAATAAATATTTAATACATTATCTTCAGTTATTTTTATATCCATATAATCCATATGTTTTTGTAACTCATCTTTTATTTCAGACCCACTTCTATCAAAGAACCCTGGATAATTATTTATTTTATGTGCTTTTACAAGTTTACTACTCATATCCTTACTTCCAAAGAATATAAAGTCTTTTTTTCTTATTTTTGCATTAAGTGCTGCAGACATGCCTGCTATTCCACTTCCGATTATTGCTATATCGTATCTTTTATCCATATTATTTAACCTCTTTTATTAATTATTCGCCGTTTGTATAATTTATATAAATTTAATTTAATTCAATCAATTTATCTTTAATTAAATTTATATTTTTAATAACTCTTTAATATCATTTTCTATTTTATTAGGTTTCACAATAGGAGCATATCTCTTAATTACATTTCCCTCTCTATCTATTATAAATTTAGTAAAATTCCATTTTATTTCATTTCCCATAACTCCACCTTTTTCATTTTTTAAAAATTTATAAAGTGGATGAGCATTTTTTCCGTTTACTTCTATCTTTTCAAACATATTAAATGATACTCCATAATTTAATTGGCAGAATGAGTGTATTTCTTCATTAGTACCTGAATCTTGTTTTGCAAATTGATTACATGGGAAACCTAATATTTCTAACCCTTGATCTTTATATTCTTTATATAATGCTTCTAATTCTTCAAATTGAGGTGTAAGTCCACACTTACTTGCAGTATTTACTACTAATACTACTTTTCCTTTGTAATCTTCCATACTTACTTCTTGTCCATTCATTTTTCTTGCTTTAAAATCGTAAAATTTCATTTTCTATCCTCCAATAATTCATTTTCAATTTATATAAATTTAATTTAACTCAATCAATTTATTTTAAATATAAGTTAGACAATTATCTGCCTAACTTTTTTAGCATTTTATCTAAACTCTTTTTTAATTGAAGCATTTCATCTTTGTCAAATCCATCTAGTTTACAATACATCTGATCTGGAACTTCTACTATTTCCTTTTTCAAATCCATTGCCTTTTCTGTAAGTTCAACAATAACCATTCTATCATCATTTTTATCTCTGTACTTATTTACAAGACCCATAGCCTCTAATTTTTTTAAAACTGGTGTCAATGTTCCAGAATCTAAATAAAGTTTTTTTGCTAACTCTTTGAAAGGGGTCTTCTCCATTTCCCACATAGCCAACATTGTTACATATTGTGTGTATGTCAAATTATACTTTGATAACACAGGTTGATACATTTTTATAACTTCTCTTGATAAAGCATATAATGAAAAACATAGTTGATTATCAAGTTTTAACTTATCGTTCTCTGTCATAATAATCACCCTCTCATTAATTTTATTAAATTTAATTGATGTAAATTGATTATAATTTTAATTTTACTTTTCGTCAAGTATTTTTTATAAATATATTTTTGGCAGATTAAATTATAGATATATTTTTTAAGTATTGATAGACAAAAGAGGTTGTTTAATATTTTTTAAACAACCTCTTTTTTAATTATCTTCTTTTATAATTTTTCTAACATATCTAAATCCATCAGATAATTTATCAAAACTTTGCTCAAATTCAATTATAATTTTGCACTTAAGTATCCACTTTCCATCTTTTTTATACATTGTAATAACTTTATCATCGTTTATCCAATTATAAACTCCATCCTCTTTTTCATATACCCAATCTAAATTTTTATTTACTTTAGCCATATCATTTAAAATATCTAATACATCTTGATATCTTTTGTCAGCATCTATGTTAATGCATTTTTCAGTTATTTCAATTAACTTTCTAGGTATATGTGGGTAGTATTTTTTTCTAGATGGAAAACTTCCATTTACTATAGCATTTTTTAATTCTGTCATATTTTTGCTCTTTTTAACTTGTTTGTTATATTCTTCTTCACCATTACACATTCTATATAATGTATTTCCAAATTGGTAAATATCAACGCGCACATCTACTCTCGAACTATAACATTGTTCGGGTGCAATATGCTTGTAATATACATTTTTAAGTTTTCCAACACCGCTATGATTTATATTTATAGCTGAACCAAAATCAGCCAAAACAGCACATCCATAGTCATCTATTAATATATTACTTGGTTTTATATCACAGTGAAGTATATTTTTTTTATGGATATAATAAAGACCACTCAAAATTTCTAAAGAGTACTTTACAATCTCCCTTACAGTTAAATTTCTTTCTTGTAGTATATCTTGAAGTGATCCATTTTTATAATATGGCATGGATATATAAATATTGTCATCATCATATGTGGCATAATTTACTTTTACTATATTTTTATTTTCTATATCTTTAACATTTCTTACCTCGTCAAAGTATTTACTACTTTCCTTTATTTTATTTTTGTCTATTTGTTTTAACATGAAAATCTCATTTAGCTGAGTATCTTCTACTATATATAAAGAAGAATTTGCCCCATGTGATTGTATTTTTTTTACTATTCTCATATTTAATTTTGAATTTATCTCCATGTTTTAACTCCCTTACTTATAAATAATTCCTCTAAAACACCTTCTATTTTTACAACTTCTCTCATCTCATCTATAAGAACTTTTATATCTTCATCTCTATCTAAATTTCCAATATTAACCTTGTAATGCCCTATATTATACTCTTCTATAAAACTTCCCATTAAATTTCTAATATAATTTAACCTCTGAGGACTTGAATAACAAATTGGAAAAATTATTTCATTTCGTTTTAATATCTTTTTATTATTTGAAAAGTTTCTGAAAATGCTAAATTCTATCTTGTCCGAAAGTATATTTATATCAATATATACCATTTTCTCAACTCCCCCATTTTATACTATTATATAATATGAAAGAAGTTTTAAAAGATGAACTATTTTCTTTTAATCTAAATTAGTTCATCTTTTTCTATTTTTAGTTATAATTTATCTTTGTTTTAAATATATAAGACCATTACCTTGAATAGTCCTAGGGTATTGCAATGTTTTTGTGTATTTTATAAGTTGTGCATATAATTCTGATTCTGTCAATTCTCTTTGAAATACATCTCTTGACCAATTTTTAAGAAGTGCTACTGTTCCTGAAACATAAGGTGCCGCCATACTAGTTCCACTTAAACTTGCAAAACGATTATTTGGATACGTAGATATTATATCGACACCAGGAGCGACGCAATCTATAACTAAATTTGCATTTGAAAATGATGCTGGTACTGCTTTTTTATCTACTGCCCCGACTGCTATTACATCTACATATGCAGCTGGATATGAGTATTCAAAATCATCGTAATTTCCATCACCTTCATTTCCTGCAGCACATACTACTAATATATTGTTTTTTATTGCATTTTTTATTGCTCTTTCAAGTTTATTATCTTTTTCTGGCATTCCAAGCGACATTGATATTACATCAACTTTTAAATCTACAGCATAATTTACTGCATTTATTACCCAACTAGATTTTCCTGATCCTGTTCTATCTAGTGCCTTAAGTATATATAACTCTGCTTCTGGTGCTGCCCCAATAACAGAATCCACTTTTCCATTAGCTGCAACAATTCCCGCTACATGAGTTCCATGACCAACTCTATCTATTACTACATTAGGATCCTTATTATCTTCAGGAGTAAAGTTTCTAACTCCTGCAATATTATCTTTTAAACTTACATGATTTACATCACATCCTGTGTCAATAATAGCAACTTTTATTCCTTGCCCTCTATAAGAGGCCTTCCACATATTTGGAGCATCAATCATGTTTATTCCATATGGATATGCTTTGCTTTTCACCCTTAAATTATCTCTATTCATAGTATAAGGAATTAATTTTACCTTTTGTTCTTTTGTCTCATTAGAGTCTTTAGCATCTTTTTTAAAGTTATGTTTGTTAATCTTCATATATATCCCTCATTTCAATATATAAACTCCCCTTTAAATTTTTTTAAAAAATTTCTTTATTTAGTATATTATCTATAAAATTTCTTTGTTCCTATTATAATTTAGTTAAATCTACAGATATATGGCACAAAAAAATGGACCTAGGTCCATTTTTATTCTACTTCATCTTTAATTGTTAAAAATAACTTAGCTGTTGCAAGTGTATCACTGTTTGCTCTATGTGCATGTTCATTTACTATATTGTAGTAGTTGCATGCTGTTTCAAGCTTTTTATTTTTGCCTTTATAAGATTTACACCTTTTTAACATTTCTAATGTACAAATATGATTATTTATTTTTTCTAATCCAAGCAAATCTAAATAGTAATTTAAAAACTTAAGGTCAAATTTTGCATTATGAGCTATTATTGTTGTATCTCCTACATATTTTCTAAAGTTAGGAAGTACAGTTTCTAAACTTTCTGCATCTTCTACCATATCATTAGTTATGCTAGTTATATTTGTTATATGTGAAGGTATTATTCCCTTTGGTTTTACAAGCCTTGAATAATTTCTTCCTATTTTATTATTTACTATTTCAGTAATACCGATTTCTATTATTTCACACCCACTAAATGGGTCAAGTCCTGTTGTTTCTAAGTCTACAACAATATATTTATCATCATTATATTTATTCATATTTATCTCCTTTATTTTAAAAACATTTTTAGTAATTTTAATTTTAAATCATTATAAGGCATATATCTTATAGGTAAATCAATCCAATTGTATTTCTTTACGATTGATTTTTCATGTGAAAATGTATCAAAACTGTATTTTCCATGATAAGAGCCCATGCCACTATTCCCTACTCCACCAAATGGCATTTTCGATGTTGCCAGTTGTATTATTGTATCATTTATACATCCACTTCCATAAGATAAGTCTTTTAGAATTTCTTTTTCTATTTTTTTATTTGTTGTAAATAGATATAGAGATAGAGGTTTTTCGCCTTTTAAAACTATCTCTTTTGCCTCTTTAATATTATTAAATGTCATTATCGGAAGTATTGGCCCAAATATCTCCTCTTGCATTATGGGCGAGTCTAGGGTGATTTTATCTAAAATAGTCGGCTCAATTTTTAATAATTCTCTATCAATATCACCGCCATAGATTATTTTTTCTCCTTTAATTAAATTAACTAACCTATTAAAATGTCTTTCATTTACTATCTTCGTATAATCTTCATTTTTCAATGGTTCATTTGTATAAAATAATGTTATATATTCTTTTAAATACTTCTCAAACTCATCTTTTATATTTTCTTGAATTAGTAAATAATCTGGTGCAACACATGTTTGTCCAGAATTTAAATATTTGCCAAATACAATTCTCTTTGCAGCTAATTTTAAATTTGCACTTTCTTCTACTATACAAGGGCTTTTTCCACCCAATTCTAATGTGACTGGAATTAAATTTTTTGCTGCCTTTTCCATAACTATTTTACCTACAGTAACTCCACCTGTAAAGAATATATAATCCATTTTTTGTTCTAATAATTCAGTAGCAACTTCCTTATCTCCATTTACTACTGCTATATACTCAGGTGGGAAAAATTCCTCTATCATCTTACTTATTACAGAAGATGTATTTGGTGAATCTTCTGCTACTTTCAAAATCGCACAATTTCCTGCCGCAATAGCACCTACTAGTGCTTCTATACAAAGTAAAAATGGATAATTCCACGGAGATATTATAAGTGCTACACCATATGGTTCTTTTTTTATAAAACTCTTTGCATGAAATTGGCTTATTGGAGTTAGAACTCTCTTATCCTTCGTCCATCTTCTGACTTTCTTTTTGGCATAATTTAAATCACTTAAAACCATCCCTATTTCAGACATATAAGATTCAAATTGTGATTTATTTAAATCATTTTTTAAAGCTTCACATATTTCTTTTTCGTATTTTTTTATAGCATCATACAATTTATTTAATGATTCTATCCTAAAGTTTACATCTTTTGTTTTACCCGTTTTAAAAAAATTTTTTTGATTTTTGACTAACTTATTTATATCCATATTATCACCTATCAAGTTCTAGCTTTTAATATTTTCTTTCATTGAAATTATATCATAAGATATATAAATATATTCAATTTGACAAAATTTATTATATATACAAATTTTGAACATTAAAAAAATCTTCCCTAGGAAGATTTTTTATAGCATAACTTAGGTTAAGTTTTCAGCTGGTGTCTGCATTTCTACTTTTATATCAACAAAAATATTTTCATACTCCATATCTTCAATAAATAAATCTAAAATATTATTCATCTCATCTTCATACTCCTCTTGACTTAGATTATATAAAAGAGCATCTTCATATAAATCCATTAAATCTAGATAAAAATTATTTAAAACATAAAAATAGCCATCTTTTATATTTCTCAACTTATCTACTGTATCTAATTTTTTTATTATATCCTTTACAATATCTATATTTCGAACTTTTATCTTTCTAGTTGAATATACATACCTCCCCACTATTGATAGTATATCTATAGATAAATCATCTATATTATAATTTCCTTCTTTATGATACAAATACTTTTCATAATCTTTTATTTTGGCTTCTATTTCATCATCAATTTGATTATAAGGACTTTTGTTTATATCCTGAATTATCAAATAATTTCTTACATCTTGATTTTTTTCTAAGATTTCATCTAAAATATGGAGATTGTATGCATCATATAAAGGGTCATGAGCATCTCCACTAAATTTCATATTTGATAACTCTAGTAGGTGTGTCAATGATATATAATTCATACATTTCACTCCATATTCTAAATATTTTTCTTTAATATCTACAAAGAAGTTTTGGATATTATTTAAAAATCTAGGATGATTATTTTTTTGTGAACTTATTCTATCTGTATTTTTAAAGCAAGTTAAATCTAAATTGCCAAAAGTATAAATACCATCAATTTCATTAAAATCACCTAGCCAATGTTTAAATGACCTCATAACAGATTCATAAGTCGGTGCATTTTCCAAATCTTCAGTTGTAATATGAGTTAATTCTTCTATATGTGGATAAACCGTTTTAGTTAAAATGGGCTTTATTAAAGACTTGAATTTTTCTATTTTTTTAGTTTTTGTATCATATTTTATAGCCCCGATTGCTATTAAATCAGCTTTAAATCCTTCCCTCTTATTTTTTGTATTGTTCATATTCATTTCAAAGTCCATATATATTTTCTTCATACAATTCCCCCAATCATAAGAAAATATTCTAATAAATTTTTATTCTGTGTTTTTAACACTTTTATAAAAGCTTTCTATCTCTATTTATATTTTAAAAATAAACTTTTATTATACTATTTTACCACAGATTTACCATATTTTTTTAACCTAGTTTATATAATATTAAAATCTATTTTTCTATCTTAAAATTATATGAATAGAATCTTATATATGTTATAAAAAAACTCAATATCTATATTTATATTTTATATTTTTCTAAAAAAAATACTCCCTATAAAGGGAGTTTATTTTATGTTAGTCTTCAAATTTTTCTAAGAAAGAATGTCTAACTCCATCTTGTTCCCATCCTAAAACAGAATCAAGGTATACGTTGTTAGCAGCCTTGAATATTGATTTTTCAACTTCTTGGTATTCTTCTCCTAGATTTTTTATAAGTTCTTTTATTTCATATCTTTTGTTTCCTGTCTTTTTAGCAGCAACCATACATGCACAGTTAAGCGGCATAATTCCACTATTTTGTATAAACCTTATTATACTTTCTTCTCTTATATAATAAAGAGGTCTTATTATTTGCATTTTTTCGTAGTTACTAGATTTTAATTTAGGAAGCATAGTTTTGAAATTTCCTGCACATAATAAGTTAAGCATTGTAGTTTCTATTACATCATCAAAATGATGTCCTAACGCTAATTTATTACATCCTAATTCTTCTGCTTTATTATATAATGCTCCTCTTCTCATACGAGCACACATATAACATGGATAGTCTTCTGCTATCTCACCTGCAACATCAAATATATTAGTATCGAATATTGTAAGTGGTATATTTAAATACTCACAGTTTTCTTCTAGTAATTGTCTTATATTTTTATGATATCCTGGATCCATCGCTAAAAATACTAAATCAAATTTAACTTGTCCGTGTTTTTGAAGTTCTTGGAACATTTTAGCCATAAGTAAACTATCTTTTCCACCAGAAATAGCTACTGCTATTTTATCCCCTTCTTCAACTAATTTATAATCTTTTATAGCCTTTATAAATTTAGACCATGTATATTTTCTATATTTTTTTATTATACTTTTTTCTATCTCTCTTAAAGGCTTTCTTTCCTCTGTAGGCATTATTATCTTACAGCCTTCACCTGCTAATTTACTCATTAAATCACCTCATTAATTTAAAACATGAAATTAATTTTATCATATTTTATAACTTACATTCAAGTATATAACACACCTTTATATATAAGTTTTTATATAACCTTTATATTTTTCTGTCCTTTGTAACATTTTAACTGCCTTTTAATATTATATATTAAGATAGATATTATTGAACTTCTATCATATCACAAGGAGGTTAAACATAATGGAAAAAACAAGAGGTATAAAAACTAATTGTGGTGAACAATTAGCAAGACCATATGTAAATAATCAGACTTTGACAAAAATGTATAATTTATGTACTGCTTTAAAATACGGTAGTTTATTCCCAGAATTATACTTATTTGATTCTGAAAATTACAATGCTTATCTTTATAAATCACCAAAAAATAGATTGGGAGGTAGAAGATAATGAGACAATCAACATGTAGATATGACCTTATAAAAGCCGTTATGGAATTAGGTTTTGCAGCTGTAGATATGAATTTATATTTGGATAATAATCCAGATGACCAAACTGCTGTGAGCACTTATAATTCTTTTGTCTCTCAATATGCAAAAGCAAGATGTAACTATGAAAAACAATACGGCCCTTTAACAAACTTTGGACACGCTCCAAGTAATTGTCCATGGCAATGGGTTGAAGCCCCTTGGCCTTGGGAAAAAGAATTTTATATGTAATAATAGGAGGATTTAAATTATGTGGGTTTATGAAAAAACATTACAATATCCAGTAAATTTGAAGTGCCGTGATCTTAGAATGGCTAAAGTTATAATGACTCAACTTGGAGGACCAAATGGTGAATTAGCTGCCGCACTTAGATATTTACAACAAAGATATACTATGCCTACTGGCAAATCAAAAGGATTATTAACAGATATAGGTACTGAAGAATTAGCTCATGTTGAAATAATTTCATCTATGATTTATCAATTAACTGATGGAGCTACTCCTGAAGAATTAAAAGCTGCTGGAATGGACACTAACTATGCTCAATTTGGTCATGGTATTCAACCAACAGATTCAAATGGAGTTCCTTTTACAACTGCTTATATAAATGTGTTTAGTGACCCTGTTACTGATTTACATGAAAATATGGCTGCTGAACAAAAAGCATTGGCTACTTACTATCAATTAATCAATTTAACAGATGACCCTGATATAAAAGATGTCTTAAGCTTTTTAGGTCAAAGAGAAATAACACATTATCAAAGATTTGGAGAAGCTTTAATGGATGTTTACGATTTCACTGAATGTAAAAAAATCTTTTAAATAAATATTTTTTAATCTAATAAATTTTTATAATTCAATATTTTTAATTATAGAATTCTTTAACACTAGATATAAAACTCTATATCAAGTGTTTATTTTTTTTTTCATTTTCAGACATTTTGACTTATATATATAAATCTCTCCTATATTTTTGGATTTTTTTTTATATTTTTTACCAAAAATATTTACAAAGAGTTACAATTTTGTAATAATGTATATAGAGAAAGAAACAACTTGTTACAAATTAGTTGTTTTTACCAAATCTGGAGGAGAGTGAATATATGGATTTTAATATAAAAAATATCCTTTTAGGTACAGCAGTTATATTACCTGCAACTATGGGATTATCAATTTCAAATGCGGATACAATACAAAACTTAACAATAAATGGATCAGTAAACTTTAGAGTTGCACCAAATGTAAACTCTACTAAAATAGATAAATTAAAAAAAGGACAAACAGTAGAATATTTAGGAAAATCAGGTAACTGGTATAAGATAAAATATAATGGAAGAACAGGTTATATATATAAAACATACGCTTCAGCCGTATCGACTACTGAAGCAAGTAACAACTCACTTAAATACGTAAATTGTTCCTCTTTAAATCTTAGAAGCGGAGCTGGAACAAATTATTCAATAATAAAAGTATTATATAAAGGTACAAATGTAACCGTTTTATCAAGTAGCAATGGTTGGTCTAAAGTATCAGTAAATGGAACTATTGGATATGTATCTTCTACTTATTTATCTTCTGCTAGTGAAGCTACTGAAGATACTTCAAGTAACAATAATTCATCAAATGAAAATGTACAATACTACAGATATACAAGTAGTAAAATAAACTTTAGACAAAGCTCTAGCACAAGTTCTTCTGTATTATATCAACTACCTAAAAATACTAAGGTAGGTGTTGTATCTACTACAAGTACTGGTTGGGCAAAAGTAAAACACAATAATACATATGGATATGTTTCTACAACTTATTTATCACAAAATCAAACTGGATTAGATGCTGAAAAAGATTCTAATTATGATTCTTCTACTAGTAAAAGTGAAAAAATATCGAAAATAGTAAGTGTTGCCAAATCTAAATTAGGTTGCAAATATGTAAGAGGATCTGAAGGCCCTACTACTTTCGACTGTACAGGTCTTACTTATTATTTATATAAACAAATAGGTATCACTTTACCAAGAGGAACTGCAGAGCAAAAATCTGTTGGAACTTATGTAGCTAAGAGTGATTTACAACCTGGAGATTTAGTATATTTAGATACTAAAGGTGATGATGGTATTATAGACCATGCTGCTATATATATAGGAAATGACACTATAATCCATGCTAATTCTGTAGCAGGGAAAGTAGGTACATCAAATCTTAATACAGCTTATTATAAAAAAGCTTATGTTAGCGCTAGAAGAGTTTTAAATTAAGGCTATGTTAGCTAACTTTGTGATTAATTATATCTAAAATAGGCTATAATATAGGTATAGACTATATTTCAACTAATTTACAGAAAGGATACCTAATATTATGTCAAAAATAGATATAAAAGCTATGATAAAAGATTTAAAAAAGAATGAACTTACAGAGTTAATTTCAGTAGCACAAGAAGTATTAAGTACTTTATTTAATTCTTCTGAAATTA
>ERZ827363.1189-NODE-1189-length-26184-cov-4.708753_pt1 | contig 26184 bp, 18 predicted proteins | sample MGYA00519776_ERZ827363 | MGnify/ENA primary metagenome ERZ827363 (study PRJEB31778, sample SAMEA3449288) | human gut metagenome | biome: human gut; feature: human-associated habitat; material: faeces | place: United Kingdom | collected 2010/2012 ...
CATCGGCTGTCAAAACTTTGTCATAGTTAACACTCATGCCCTTGTCATAGTAGGCCAACTCTGGGCTTGAAACCTTAGCTTCTGCCTTGATTGACGCACGACCTGTGAAGGTATAAGTGCCTGTCGCTGGAAGGTTGATGGCACCTGTAGTGGCTGGTTTGCTTTCAGCAGGTTTGCTGCTAGTAGCATAATCGCCACCTTCGATACCAAAGTACTCTTCCAAGCTCAATCCTGAATCGTGAATGTCTTTAGCTTCTTTACCCACATAGCGGATATGCCATGCTTCTGGCATGTAGCCGGTTGAAGCTTCTTTACCTGCTTGGAAACGCACGATAAAGCCATAGTTATGTGCATTGTCTTTAAGCCATTGACTAGCACGTGAATCTTCAAGCAAATTACCAGATTTATCGGTCAAATCAAAGACTAATCCAGTTTGGTGTTCGCTATATCCAGGACGAGCTGAGTAACGGTCTGCTGCCGCTTGACCATCACGGCTAACATAGTTGTCGTAAAGAGTCTTTTGATAGTCATAAGAACGGAAACCACTGTATGAACGTCCAACATTCAAACCTTGGTTAATCATATCGTCACGAAGACGAACAAATGCTGCCTTAGCTGTAGGATTTTCACCTGGGTTATAGTCCTTAGAAAGACCATGTTTCTTATTGACAACGATAATATCATCGTATTTACCACGAACACTGTAGTAAGAACCGTTATTTGTCAATTGTCCTGAAACTTTAGTTTCAGTGATTTGAGGGACTGTAGCTTTGGTTTCTGTGATATAGGTTCTCTTACCATCCAACATGTAGTAAAGATGCACAGAATAGGTACCAGCATCACTCTTATGGCTAGCTGTGTCTACATGAACCTTATAGCTACCGTCTGATTGTTTATCAGCATGATACCAAGTGAGATCGTCTTGGCCATTTTTATCTGACCAGATTGGAACACGGACTTCTTTAACTTCTTTGCCACCACCTGAAACATTGGTTACGACTACATCGAAGCCATTAGATGTTTGGTTGTTGATGGTAAGGTTACCAGAAACACGATTTTCTTGTGGCTTAGACTCAGTAGTTTTCAAGGTCGCAATATCCACATAACGACGTGTACCACTGTAACTAATGTAAGAAATCCATTGGTGGTTATCCGCAGTCAATACCTTGTCATAGTTCACTTTGTAGCCTTTTTCCAAGGTATAAAGTGTTTCTGCAGAAGCCTTAGGTTCGTTTTTAACATTCAAGCTACGTGTCACATTATAAGTACCACTTGCTGGAAGCTTTTCAGCACCAGTAGTTTCTGGTTTTGCTTGATTAGTTTCTGTTGGTTTAACAGTTGGTGTTTCAGCTTTGGCAGGTGTCAAAGTCGCAATATCTGCATAATAGCGAACATAGTCATAACCAAGGTAAGAAATCCATTGGTGATTATCAGCTGTCAAAACTTTATCATAGATGACATGGTCACCCTTACCGAAAACAAAAGTAGGTTTGAGGTCTGCTTTTGGTTCCTTCTTAATATCTGTGTCACGTGTAAAGTAGTAAGTTCCTGTCGCTGGGATATTCAAAGCACCTGTTGTGGCTTGAGCGCCATTAGAAGGTTTGCCATCCCCATTACCACTATTACCGTTACCGCTACCAGCTGCCACTGGTTTCACTGGCGCATAACGACGCACACCAGAGTATGATTTGTAGCTAATCCATTGGTAACCATCAGCTGTCACGACTTGATCGTAAAAGACGCTATCCCCTGGATTTACATAAAATTCAGCCTTGGCAGAAACCTTAGGTTGATTCTTAACCTCTGTACGTTCCTTGTAGACATAAGTTCCTTGGCTTGGAAGGTCGCTGTCTGTAGTTGTAGCTGGTTGGCTCACCAAACTAGTATTGACAGCTGCTCTCGTTAAGGCAGATACATCAAGGTTAGTGGCTGTTTCAGATGAAGCATTTGTTTTCCTTGTCGCTTCTGAGCTAGCAGTTGTTGATTCAGAAATTTTATCTGTTGCTTGTGAGGTACTAGCACTCACTTCACTTCTAGCCTCGCTAGTAGCAGTTTCACTAGCGGTTTGGCTAGTTGTTGAGACTTGGCTAGCTTTCTCGCTTGATGCTACCCCATCGGTCGCTACACCACTGAAAATATCAGCTGCTGTCACAGCATCACTATCTGAGGTAGCACGCAAAGTGGCATCTGAAGGTGTTGAAACTTCATGATGCTCATCAGCCAAAGCTTGACCTGCAAAGACCAAACTAGCTCCTAAAAGGACTGATGCTGCCCCAAATGAATATTTACGAATGGAAAAACGTTGTTGTTCGTGTAAAAATTTTTCTCGTTTCATATCAATTATTCTCTCTATCGAATTGATGTTACTGTTTGATTGTAACACTCAGTGACAAATATTACAAGTATTTTACAGAATATTACTGAATATTTCTCACTTGTCCATTAGTATACCAAATTTATTTGACTTGTTCACACCTAAATCATAAACTGTCCAATTTTTGTCATAATCGGAAAATGACTAATTATACTTATATATTCGTTGTTTTTCCAAAAAAATGGAAAATAAAGTAAAAACACGACAGCTTTAAATGCCATCATGTTTCATTTTTGAACCTTTTATCAATGTCCTACATCTGAATATGAAATATAATAACGTTGCCCATCTTTGACAAAACTATACCAGTTTCCATCAGGTAAAATTTCATATTTGTCCCAATCAACATCCCCTGCAGGAAGGTTAGAAACAGCTCCACTGTCTTTATCTGGCGCAGCATAGACAGGTGTTTCCGCATCAAGTGTCAATGTTCCAGAAGTAGCTATCCAAGCACCTCGTCCACCTTCAACTTGAGAAGCTGGTGTTGTTGCTTCAGCCACTTGTCCACCATCTGTAGTGCCTGCTTGAGCTTGTTCCTTAGAAGAAGCTTTAGGTGCTACTGTTGAATCCTGATTGTCATTTTCTTCATTTGAAACTGCTGAAGATGATGATTGAGTTGATTTTTTATCCTTCTTAACAGCCTTACTTGAGCTTGAAGATGACTTCTTAACCGTTTTGGCTGGGCTACTACTTGTGCTAACACGCGCCGACTCATGACTATTAAACTTAGTCACTAAGAAGACAGCAAGGATAACTACAATTAGAGCTGATAGGATACCAATGAGTTTACTTGTATTTTTCATGAGTGATATTCCTTTTCTGATAATTTACTAGGTTATTATAATATATAGACAGTTAAATTTTTCATTGAAGTCATAAACGGTGTTTTTTCCGTCATAATCAGAAAATAACATTTAAAATAAAAATACTATATACATCAAACTGCCATGGGTTTTGGAACAAGCATCTTAGCAACAATCTCTTTTTGTTTAGCTTTTGAAACCAAGCATGACTCTCCGTTTTCAAAATAAATAACACCTAATTCTTTGTCCAATCTCACAATGTTTTCGGGATTTACAACAAATGATTTATGGCATTTATATAGTCTGCAGTCTTGTTTCACAATTTTTGACAATTGACCATAGAACTCAATCTGCTCTTCCGTTGTATGAAGAATCACCTTATGAACTGTTGGAGATGTTTCAAAATAAAGAATCTTATGAAAAGGAACTTGTATAGTTGCATTCTTTGTATCTACCGTAAAAGCACACTCTATTTGGCTAAGACCATTTTTAGAAAGTGCTAATCCAATATCAGAAATAATCCTATCTTCATATTCAATATCAGGCAAATTCTTGTCAATAAAATCAAGTGCAGCTAAGCGATACTGAAAGGTTGAAGGTAGGAGTTCGGGATGTGCTGTGATGAAAACAATACTTGCATAAGGATCTCGCTCACGAATCTGTTGAGCAACCAATATTCCCCCTTCGACATCACTGTCAGATCCAATATCTAGAAAAAAGAGTAAATGCGAGCCCCTTTCCGTAATACGCTCTAATAATTGATTGGGTTTATCGTATAAATTGACCTTCCCAATTCTTAAAATATATATTTGTTTAGACTTGTGGATAGCATCCTCAAGACGAGCTTGTTGAAAATAATCTTCTTCTAAAACAAAAATATCTAACATAATTGAACACCTCTAATTACAACATCCTTATTCTATAACTTAAGATGCTAGTTACTCATAGAACGAATCCTATACTTTCACCTTGATTTTATAACTTTCGCTAATTTACAGCAAATGTTTCTAAAGCATATTGAACAATATATTGATTCAACTCTTGAAACTAAAAAAACACCACCCTCAAAAGAGAGTGATGTTACAACTCTTAAGAAATATCCACATAGCGTCTTGCACCACTATAAGTCGTATAAGATAACCATGTGTGTCCATCGGCTGTAAGGACCTTGTCATAGCGAACGGACATGCCTTTATCATAGTAGGCTAACTCTGGGCTTGCAACGCTTGGTTGAGCCTTGATAGAGCTAGGTTTGGTAAAGGTATAGGTGCCAGTTGCCGCTAAGCTTGGGCTTGCTGGTTGAGCAACTGCTGTTGCCTTAGCATCAATAGCAACGTATCGGCGGTTGCCTCCATGGCTGACATAAGAGAGCCAGGTATGACCATCTGCAGTCACCAATCTGTCATAGTTAACGGACATACCAGCATCATAGTAGGCCAACTCTGGACTTGCCACACTTGGTTCTGCTTTAATGCTAGAGCGTTCTTTGAAAGTGTAGGTTCCAGATGATGGTGTACTTGGTTGAACTGGTTGTTCTACAGGTTTAGTCACACTCGTTGGTGCGATAGCCACATAGAAACGATGTCCTGAATAGCTAAGGTAAGAAAGCCATGTATAGCCATCATTATTGACAACCTTGTCATAGTTGACTGACATACCAACATCGTAGTAGCTAACATCAGGGTTGGCTACCAAAGGTTGAGTCTTAATGCCAGTATGAGCGGTAAAGGTGTATGAACCTGAAGCTGGAAGATTGTGGCGAGTTGCATTTTGAACTGGAACAGTTGTGCTAGTGCCTCCAATACCTACCATCTTACCATCTTGAACATAGTAGAGATGGACAATGTATTCGCCCGCTTCAGCCTTATGATCACTAACATTGATGCGAACCTTGTAGCTACCATCACTTTGTCTGTCGGCTTGGTGCCATACAAGATCGTCTTGACCGTTTTGAGCTGTCCAAACTGGAACACTTACGCCTTGGATAGCTTTATCACCACCAGAAACATTAATGATATGAACGTCAAAACCAAGGTTAGAGAGATTTTCAATATTGATAGTACCACTTGGTTTGCTTTCTTGTTGAGCAAGTTTAGACACGGCTACATAACGGCGGTTGCCATTGTAGCTGAGGTAAGAAAGCCATTGGTAACCATCACCACTGACAATCTTGTCGTAGTTGACTGACATGCCAGCATCGTAGTAGGCCAACTCTGGACTTGCCACACGAGGTTCTGCCTTTATGCTAGAACGTTCTTTGAAGGTGTAAGTTCCTGCATCAGGAAGGCTATAGCTAGTAGTCGTATGAGTTTCTTCAACTTTGGCAGGAACTGTGTAAGTTGTGCCACCCACACCAACTAATTTACCATTAGTTTCAACATAGTAAAGATGAACATTGTAGAGACCACGTTCATTCTTGTGGTCAGTTAGACTGACGTTAACCTTGTAGTTACCATTGTTAAGACGAGTCGCATTGTACCAGATGATGTCATCTTGACCATTCTTTTCAGACCAGATTGGAACAGATACCCCAAGGACACCGTTTTGATCTGAAACATTACTGATAACCACGCTAAAGTCACCATTGTTATGACTTTCAATAGAAATGTCGCCTCTTGGTTTAGCTACAGCCTCTGCAACAGCACCTAGGTCGACATAACGACGAGTACCACTGTACGAAGTATAAGAAATCCAACGGTGGTTGTCCGCAAGCAAAGATCTATCGTAGTTGACTGACATGCCTGGATCAAAATTGAACTCAGTCTTAGCAGTCAAGCTAGGTTGGTTCTTCACATCTGCAGGTTTAGTGAAGTAATAAGTACCACGTTCAGGGATGGTTTCATCTCTAGTCGCTTCAGTGTTGCTACTAGTATTTTCAGCCTTCAAAGCTGCGATATCAGCGTAGTAGCGTTCATAATCGTAACCAATGTAAGAAATCCATTGGTGATTATCTCTCTTCAAGACCTTATCATAGATAACATGGTCACCTGCACTAAAGACGAAGGTAGGTTTGATATCCATGATTGGTGCAGTACGAATTTCTGTTGTGCGACGGAAATAATAGGTACCGTTTGATGGAATATCAAGAGAACCATCAGCAGTCACTGGACCATCCACACCAGGTTGAGGAGTATCCACAGCTTCACGGTCAGTACCTCTAACTTCTGCTACTTCTGAAGTTGCTGAACGGTTAGTCTCACTTGCTACTTCAGAGCTAGCTACTGATGACACTTCAGAACGTGGGCTAGCCACTTCTGATCTAGAAACAGTAGCAACAGCAGATGCAGAATGAGCAACCTCTGCCGGTACTTCCAAAGAAGCAGCCTCGCTAGCCACTACACTATTAGCTTCAGAAGAGGCAACCTCACTGCTAGCAAGCTTAGGTCTTGGTGCTTCAGATCTTGAAGCTGGTTGATTGAGGACATCGGTAACAGCTTCTGAAGTTGCCTGGTCAATTTGAAGTGGTTCAGAATTATTTACAAAAACTTCATAATCCTTGCTGGTACTTGTGCTGTTGGCTTGTTCCTGAGCCAAAGCATGTCCACCAAGCATCAAGCTCGCACCAATCAAGACTGATGCAGCTCCAAAAGAATATTTACGAATTGAGTAACGTTGACGTTCCTTAACAACATATGCCTTTCTCATTTTGATCACTCTCACTTTCTAGGCTGTTTGATAAACATTGGAACCGTTTTCATACTTCTATTATACTCCTTTGAAATATTTTTTACAATTATTTCAATATTATTACTAAACTTTATTTTGTAGAAAATTGATATCTAATTCTTTCAAATAACTATAATTAAGAAAAAACCCAAGAACTACCTGAGGGCTTTTGCTACATCTAATTCCTTGACACATTAAGCAAATCTGAATAGATTAATTAATTCATTCTGGGTTGATTTGACTATAGGTATCAATCTAGTCTAACTATGATTCATCATAGATGTATTCTTCTAAATGTTCAGTCACTGTAATCTCATCGCAGGAGCTAACATTTTGAAAGTCCTTAATGTAAACAATTTTATACTGATTTGGTAGAAGTACTGGAAAGGCAATTGGCTTTCCATTCTTACACACGCGAAACATCTGAAGGCTATCTGTTACGTTACTAATAAAGACAAACGGAAACAAATGAGGACTGGGAGAATCCAAATAGTGATAGGTCCCCTTTAAGGTACCACTAGTACTTCTTACTTCTCCATGTTCTTTTTGAGACATTTTTAAAGTGTGCTCCTTCTACTACTTGTGATTTCCTTTTCTTAAGTACTGAGGGACAATACCATTAATCTAATTTATTGTAAACATGCATCCGACCATATATCGCATCAGAACCGAAACGAATCTGTCCGTTACTATCAAAGAAAATTGGGTCACTGGTTGGTCCATCATTATGAGCAAAACCTGCTACATAACCGCCATCTTGAGCAAAACCATTAAAGAGCTGACTACTTGTATCACTATAACCACTTTCAGCACCAACACGGGTTACACTACCGGATGGAGATACTGTAATTGTGTCCCCTAGGTCATTTTGATAGGTACCAGCAACACTAGAGAAATCACCATTAGCCATTGCCGTAGCATCCACTACTGTGGTAGCTGGTGTTTGTTCTGCTGAAGCAGCTGGTTGTTCTGTCATAGTTCCTTGATTTACTTCAGCTGTCTCTTCACTAGGATTTGTTGGTGCAACTTCTTGTTGAGTAGATCCAGCAACATTTCCGGCTGATGGTTGTGAAGCCGTTTCTCCAGAGGTTGCTTTTGAGACTTCTTCTGAACTAGAAGATTTTGTCTTTTGCTCAGACTTCTTCGTTTTTTCTTTTGAAGATGGTTTTGTCGATTTCACTTTCTGACTAACCGTACTAGAGCTCGATGTTAATGTAGCTTCCTTCTTGTTATTACCACATGCACCAAGTAATAGAACGGAAGTCAAAGCAAGTGCAGTTAAAGTTGTGAAACGTTTTGTAGCAGGTTTCATAATAATTCTCCTTAATACTCTATTTTAGACTGTGTCATTTCAAAAATCTCAATGAAATTAGTTACATTCTTTAATTCTTCTTATGGGTATAATATACTGCTTATTAGAAAAAAAGAACAGGACACGTATGTCCTGCTCTATTCTTTCATGGCATCTCTCATTTTCTCTGACATGATGTCAGCTAAAGAGGTATCTCCTAATAATCTAGCCAAGATTATCCCTTCTTGATAAGCCTTTTTAGCCTCAAAAATATCATTCTTTACAACATATAGATACTGTCCCTCTAGCATTCTCAAAATTGGTTTTTTCTGATAATCTTGAGTTTCCTCCATAATGCGATGCAGTTGATTGAATGCTACTTCCGATAAATGAAACTTTTTTCGTTCATATTCAACTATTGGAACCATTTATAAGGCATCCCTAAGTAAAAATAAATACTCCGTGGGAATATTATCATAACTATTTATTAGATTTCTACAAATAGTATAAAAAGTCCCTTCACTAAACCCATCTGACCTCATACTATCACCATCTCCTAACGAGATTTGATATAGTTCTATAAGTAGTAGATCATTGATAGTGTATACCCTTTTCTCACATAATGATGGTAAACTCTTCTCCAATATGCTCATGCCAAATTTTTGGTGTGTCTTTGAAGTATATGAGTAAAGTTTTGACTGTAAGATATCAACAACCCTCTGTTCATCAGCTGGCAAATCATCATAATAGCTATCAATAATTTTACCCAGCTTTTCGTCTAGTTTCATTAGATTATTTGGCTTATCTAGACTAGTCGCATGCATCAATTGATATTTGAGATTGAGGTATTCTACCGGCAACTTTGAGCCTACAGCTCTCTCTCCAAGCAATTCCGATAAAGATATATTCAGACGTCTTGCCAAGTGCTCTAAGGTTTCTAATTTAGGTTGAGACTTCCCTGTTTCTATACGTGTCAATTGCCGTACTGATAAAACCTCATCCCCTTCACAAAATTTTTCTTTAGTGAGTCCTTGTGCTAATCTCAACTCTCTTAACCGATGACCAAAGTCTTGTCCAAACATCGCTAGCTCCCTTTTACTTGAAACTATTATAATTTTTATGATTTGTAATAGTATACCACCCAATATTCACTATTTCAATTGTGAAATGAAAACAACCATTACTTTCAACACCACTTACAAAGAAAAAGATAGGATTTTCATCCTACCTTTTCAAGTTTCTTTTATTGTATCACATCTTAAAGCTGTTCTGCTACTGCTGAAAGAAGATCTTGGATACCATTGGCATCGCTACCACCGGCCATGGCCATATCTGGTTTACCACCACCACGACCTGATACGATTGGTGCGAGAACCTTGATGACATTACCTGCGTGAACATCTTTAGACTTGCTTGCTACAAGGACATTAACTTTTTCGCCAATGTGAGCTGCAAGGACAAGGACGTCAGAGTAGTCTGCTTGTTTCCATTGGTCAGCAAAGGTACGAAGGGCACCTGCATCAGAAACTTCTACTTGGCTAGCAATGTAACGAACACCGTTAGCTTCTTTAACGTCTTTGAAGACATCACCAGCTGCTGCAGCTGCTGCTTTTTCTTTAAGAGCAGCATTTTCTTTTTGAAGGGCATGCAACTGCTCTTGAAGGCTAGCAACCTTGTTAGGTACTTCTTTCAATTGTGGTGCCTTAAGTGTTGCTGCGATTGCTTTGAGAGCATCTTCTTCTTCACGGTAAGCAAGGTAAGCTTCACGTGATGTCACTGCCAAGATACGACGTGTTCCTGAACCGATACCTTCTTCTTTGACAATCTTGAACATACCGATTTCAGCAGTGTTGGCAACGTGCGTACCACCACAAAGCTCAACAGAGTAATCACCGATTGAAACGACGCGAACATTCTTACCATATTTTTCGCCAAAGAGGGCCATAGCTCCCATTGATTTAGCAGTGTCAATGTCTGTTTCAATAGTTGTTACTGGAGTTGCTTTCCAGATTTCTTCGTTGACTTGTTCTTCGATAGCACGCAATTCTTCTGGAGTTACAGCCTCAAAGTGAGTGAAGTCGAAACGCAAGAATTCTTGTTCATTAAGAGAACCAGCTTGAACAGCATGATCACCAACAATATTATGAAGAGCAGCATGCAAGAGGTGAGTTGCTGTGTGGTTCTTCATAACACGGTGACGACGTGTGTGGTCAATTTCAAGTTTGTAGTTAGCACCTACAACAAGTTCACCTTCAACCTCAACAGTGTGAAGTGCTTGTCCATTTGGCGCACGTTGAACGTCAACAACACGCGCAACGACTGTACCAGCTGCATCTGAGATCGTACCGTGGTCTGCTACTTGTCCACCCATTTCAGCGTAGAATGGTGTTTGTTCAAAGACAAGGAGGGCTTGACCAGAGTTAACACTATCATGACGAGCATCATCAGCAACGATTACGCTCAAACGGCTTTCGGCAGTCTCTGCTTCATACAAGAACTCAGATGGTTCAGTGATGTTAGCGAGGGTTTCATTTTGCATACCCATAGAACCACCTTTAACCACGCTAGCACGCGCACGTTCTTGTTGTTCTTTCATGGCAGCTTTGAAACCTTCATGGTCAATCTTGAAGCCTTCATCTTCAGCCAACTCTTCTGTCAATTCCACTGGGAATCCGTAAGTATCGTAAAGTTTAAAGATGTCTTTACCCTCAAGCGTATCCTTACCAGATTTCTTAAGGTTAGCAAGAAGCTCGTCAAGCATGCTTGAACCTGCATCGATAGTACGTGCAAAGGTTTCTTCTTCACGTTTAACGATTTTTTCGATAAAGTCTTTCTTCTCAAGAACTTCTGGGTAATAGCTTTCCATGATTTGACCAACAGTTGGAACAAGTTTGTACAAGAAAGCATCAGAAATGCCGAGACGACGGCCGTGCATTACGGCACGACGGAGAAGACGACGAAGGACATAACCACGACCTTCATTACCTGGAAGGGCACCATCACCAATGGCAAATGCCAATGAACGGATGTGGTCAGCGATGACCTTGAAGCTCATTGTGTCACCATCTGGATCATAAGTTTTACCAGACATTTTTTCGATTTCACGAATGATAGGCATGAAGAGGTCTGTTTCAAAGTTTGTTTTAGCCCCTTGCATTACGGCTACAAGACGTTCAAGACCTGCGCCCGTATCAATGTTTTTATTAGGAAGTTCTTTATATTCTGAACGTGGAACAGCTGGATCTGCGTTGAATTGTGACAAAACGATGTTCCAAATTTCAATGTAACGGTCGTTTTCAATATCTTCTTCAAGCAAACGGATACCAATATTGTCAGGGTCAAAGTCTTCGCCACGGTCAAAGAAGATTTCAGTATCTGGTCCTGAAGGTCCAGCACCGATTTCCCAGAAGTTATCTTCAATTGGAATCAAATGACTTGGTTCAACACCGCAAGCAATCCAACGGTTGTATGAATCTTTATCATCTGGATAGTAAGTCATGTAAAGTTTGTCTTTTGGAAAATCAAACCACTCTGGGCTTGTCAAAAGCTCATAACCCCATTCGATGGCTTCATCACGGAAGTAGTCACCAACTGAGAAGTTACCAAGCATTTCAAACATTGTGTGGTGACGAGCTGTCTTACCAACATTTTCGATATCGTTGGTACGGATAGCCTTTTGTGAGTTAGTGATACGTGGATTTTCAGGAATCACAGAGCCATCAAAGTATTTTTTCAAAGTGGCAACCCCTGAGTTAATCCAAAGAAGGGTTGGATCGTTAACTGGAACCAAGTTAGCTGATGGTTCAACAGCGTGACCTTTTGATTTCCAGAAATCAAGCCACATTTGACGAATTTGTGCTGAAGTAAGTTGTTTCATTGTTTCTCCTTAATCAATTATTTCTTATTTTGAGCTATTCTCGAGCATTTCCACATAGTCAATAGCGACACATAGGGAAATGGCTAAATCGGCATAAGTATTTTCATAAACGGTAACAGTATAGGTCGATGTTAGATGAAAGAGCTCCTTTTGAATCCTAGCAACTACCTGATTTTGACTATTAAGTAGTTGAAAATCCAAGTCCCAAATATTACCCTCTATTCGCAAACCAAGATTATCGACATCATACTTATCACGAAGAAAGGTTAATTTTTTACGAATGTAAAAACTCGAACCATCCTGTAAATCCACCGTAAATTTGGGTAAGAGACTAATCGGCTCCTTGGTGATATGACTGATCTCTCGACCATCCTCGCCAAAAATCGTAAAGGTCTTTGGAATCTTAAAAAAGGATCCTTCGACCTGGTAGGCAACTCTACCTTGATCATCCTTGATATCAAAGCGTTCACCCCCCAATCGAAACTTCTGTTTGACAAAATAGGTTTTCATAAGCTACCTCCAATAATGTCATACATTCATTCAAAAAATACTAAAAGAATAAAAGACAAGGCCACTAAACGAAGGGCGACGTGAACCGCGGTACCACCTTCATTCAATGAACTTGTCATTCTTATTTGTCTTTAATTGTGAACTTTGAGTAGCAAGTAACCAGATTCGTCCATGGCTCGCAGCGACCGCCATTTTTCTGTATCAGAAGCAATGATTACCAATCTCAAAGGGATGACCAAAAATGTCATGATATTAGAACTTTTAGCCACTCTTCATTTTAACGTGTTTTAGGTCTTAGGTCAAGCTGATAATAGCATTATCAACTCTATCTTGTGATTTATTTGCTAGAGCTTGATGATGAACTTGATGAAGCCCCAGAACCAGTCACATACTGGTCAAGAATTGCGCTAAAGGCCTTGTCTACAACTTTAACATTATATTTCTTAAGGACCTTAGCAATCACTGAGTTAGTGAAGTTAGTATCAGATTTCTTACCATTGATGATAACCTTAGTCAAATCATCCTTATAGTTTTTCCAATCTGCATTTTTCTCAGATTTTGAAACAGTTTTGACGATGTAGTAAGTTGCAGCACCAGTTGAGCTGTTTGAAACAGTCACTACGTCAGAAACGGCATTAGCATCTTGTTTGAAGGCTGCTGTCAAAACATCTGCTGGGAAGTCTTGAGAAGCTGAGTTAACTGTCTTAGAAGCCACTTCCAAGCTGTTATCTTTAGCAACTTGTGAGAAGTCTGCTCCTTCTGCCTTAGCTTCAGAGTCCACCTTATCTGCCACTGCTTTATCAGTAGTTGAAACCACTTGCACCTCAGTATTTGGTGTGTAGTTATCATAGGCAGCCTTGTAATTGGCTTCTGTCAAATCTTTTTGTGCGGCTTGGTTAACAGCATACTCAACCAATTTTTGTGTACGGATTTGCGTACGGTATGACTCTTCTGTTTGACCATAGGCTGCAAGTACTTGTGAGAATTGATCTCCGTATTGTTCTGAAGCTTGCTTATAAGCTTTGTCTACGTCTTCTTTGCTGACTTTGCTACCATATTCTTTTTCAAGAGCCTTTTGCAAAGTTGCACTCAAAACACTTTGTTGTGTTTGGCTGCTACCTTTAAGTGAATCAAAGACATCACCGACAGTAACAGTATCACCTTTCATAGATACCAAAGTTGTTTCTTCAGTCGTTTTGTTACCTAGAGAAACATACATAGCACCTGCACCAACGAGAGCTGAAACAGCTACAAGGGCAAGACCTCCGAGGAAGCGGCCACCTGAGCTTGGTTTACCAGCATCACGTGTCTTTTTCGTTTTAGCACGTTTAGCTTTTTCTTTCGCTTTTTCACTAGCGAGGGCGATGCTTTCCTCTTCTTCTTTTTGGCGATCAAGATGCTCTTGTTCTGCGTCTTTGTCTGCTACAACCTCTTCAACAGTTTCTTCTGTTGACTCAAGGTTTTCATTTTCTTTAGCCATTCTATCTACTCCTTAAATTGTCAATATCTTTGTTATTATACCACACTTACTTAAATAATGCTTAATCTGGCAAGATAATATTTTCAGAATTTTTCCGAAGCATAAGAAGTCCGTCACTCATAGGTACCAAACTAGCAGTCAAACCAGGGTTATCTAAGGTCGCATCAAAAAGGCGATGCAAACCACGGTAAATCGTACGTTGACCACGACGAACCTCCATAATGTCTTTGGCAATATCCCCCCCTTGGAAGATATCATCAAAGACAATGACACCACCTACCTTGAGACGTTTTAGGATTTCAGGCAGAAAGACGATATATTTAGACTTGGCTGAGTCCATAAAGACAAAATCATAATCAGTGTCCAAATCTTGCAAAACTTCTGCTGCATCACCTTCAACTAAGGTAATTTGTTTGCGGCTGTCATACTTGGCTAGATTTTCCTTGGCAAAGCCAATCATTTCTTCATTACGATCAACCGTCGTAATCTGAGCATCAGGGGCGTACTCAGCCATAAGAAGAGCTGAAAAACCAATAGCCGTTCCTACCTCAAGGATTTTCTTAGGCTGCAAGGTCTGTAACAAAAATCGGAAATAAGCAACAACTTCGTGCTGAATAATTGGAATATTTTCCTTACGAGCAAAGGCCTCCAGCTCAGCCAAATGCCCTTTATTTTCCTGAAGATGCGTTCGCATGTAATCCACGATATCCTTGTTTACTACTGGGCGACGCATGTTGTGATTTGCGTTTTTACTATATGATTTAACCATGTGTTTTATTATATAAAAAATCCCTAGCGAGTGCTAGAGATTTTTCTTATCTATAACTCAAATCCTCATCATTAGACTACTTGACGAATAACCTTCTTTTTCAAGAGGTAAGCAATAACTAAAGCTACCACGTAAAGAGCAATGAAAACAAGCAAGGTCATCTGGTAAGATTTTGTCAATTCATAAGTTACCGACAGGAGCATTGGTCCCACCAAGGCTGCCATAGCCCAGGCAGTCAGAATATAACCATGAAGGGTAGCCAATTCCTTTGCCCCAAAGATATCGCTAAGGTAGGGAGGAATCAAGGAGAATCCTGCCCCGTAGCAAGTCATCAGAACAGCCATCGCAACCACAAAGACAAGTGGAACTTGCAGGACAATTAGGAGGATAGCCATAACGACATTAACCACAAAGAGGAGGATAAAGGTCTTCGGACGCCCAATATAATCCGACAAGCCTGCCCACAGAAGGCGACCAAAACCATTAAAGATTCCCATAACACCGACAACAACTGCTGCTGATTCCGCTGACATCCCAACCATATCTTGAGCCATTGGAGAAATAGCAGAGACAAGGGCTAAGCCACATGAAATATTGATAAACAAGATAAGCCATAACCAGTAGAAAGTTGACGATTTCAGAGCTTCATTAGCCGTAATTCCCTTGCTTAAATTAGCAGCCTGACGGTTTGGACTCTTGTCAGCCAACAGTTGTGCTTCCTCTACACTTGGTCGTTTAATGAATTGTGAGACAAAAAGCATCACAATAAAATAAACAACTCCCAAGATATAAAAGGTCTGCTCAACACCACGTGCCTGAATCAGATATTGAGCAATGGGACTGGTTAACAGCGATGCAAAGCCAAAGCCCATAATGGCAAGACCAGTCGCAAGCCCACGCTTGTCAGGAAACCACTTAATGATGGTTGAAACAGGCGTAATATACCCCACACCCAGTCCTAGACCACCAAGAATACCGTAACCAAGATAAAGTATCCACAGCTCTCCCTGAGCAATGGCAACTCCTGTTAGAATGTTACCTCCGGCATAGAGAACAGCCGACATACTCCCAGTCACTCTAGGACCAAATTTTTCAACCAAACGTCCCATGAAGGCTGCAGAAAGACCAAGACAAAAGATGGCCAATGAAAAGGCAAAAGAAACTGAAGATTGATCCCAGCCAGTCTGGGCCATAATAGGATTACGATAGATACTCCAAGCATAGGTAGACCCCAACATGAGATGGAGTAAGACACCACACGTTGCTACAAGATAACGATTGGTTGTTTTCACAAAAACCTACTTTCTATTTCTGAACATTGTTCACTTATAAAACATAAAACGTTAGGTTTTTAGTCTATCATGAATATAAACTAGGGGCTATAAATATGCTCATTAACTCATTTCCAAATCAATTAGAGCTTTTATTTTAGTAAACGTTCGTTTTTTAGACATAAAAAGAATCATCCTGATTCAGAATGATTCTCTCATATGGTAACTTCTTTTTACGAAAGGTGAACACCTTTTTCAACCAAGACTTCCAATTCAACGAGACGGTCTTCAAAAACTTTGAAGGCAGCATCTAAGTAGTCGGTATTGGTCATATCAACACCAGCTTTCTTGATGACTTCCAAAGGATAGTCTGAGCTTCCTGCCTTAAGGTAAGTAAGGTAAGCTTCTTTATCTTCTTCAGTACCGTGAACAATTTTTTCAGCCAAGTAGCTTGCCGCAGCAAATCCTGTAGCGTATTGGTAGACATAGTAGTTCATGTAGAAATGCGGAATACGTTCCCACTCAAACTGAATTTCGTAGTTATCTTCAGCTTTAAGGTTATAGTATTTCTCATTGAGGTCTGCGTAAAGTTTATTCATAAAGTCGGCTGTCAAGATTTGACCAGAGGCATCTGCTTCATGGATAGCATGCTCAAACTCAGCAAATTGGGTTTGACGGAAGACAGTTCCCTTGAAGCCATCCAAATAGTGGTTAAGAATAGCAAAACGTGTCTTGTCATCTTTAACCTCTTTAAGCAGTGTTTCTGTCAAGATATTTTCATTAGTTGTAGACGCAATTTCCGCCAAGAAGATTGGGTAATCTCCATAAACATATGGTTGTGTCTGACGTGTGAACGTTGAATGCAAGCTGTGGCCAGTCTCGTGAACCAAGGTAAAGAGATTGTCCAGAGTGTCTTGCCAGTTCAAAAGCATGAAAGCATTGGTATCATAGGCACCGCCTGAGTAGGCACCTGAGCGTTTTCCTTTGTTAGGGTGAACGTCAATCCAACGTTCCGTAAAGGCTGCATGAACCCCTTTACTATACTCTTCACCAAAGATTGCCAAGACTTCTTCTGCTTTCTTGAGGGACTCTTCATAAGTAAGAGCAGTTTCAGTCTCAGAAAGTGGTGTGTAGACGTCATACATCTTAAGCTCGTCAAGCCCCAAGACCTTCTTACGCAAATCAAGGTAACGGTGCAAAAGTGGCAAATGCTTATTCACTGATTCCAAGAGTGAGTCATAAACACTCTCTGGAATAAAATTAGCCGCAAGTGCTGCATGACGTGCCGAATTATAGTGACGAACTTTGGCTTGGTAATTGTGAACCTTAACAACGCCTTGAAGTGTTTGTGCATAGGTATGTTGGAACTGCTCGTAAGTACCGTACATCGCTTCATAAGCACCCTTACGAATGTCACGGTCCTTAGATTCCATGAGGGTGATAAAGTTACCATGTGTCAACTCAACCACATCCCCTTGGCCATCTGATACCCATGGGAAGAGGATATCAGCATTATCCAAGACATTAAAGGTATCCGTTGGACCGTTGAAAATATCACCGGCTGCTGCCAAGAGTTCTTCAGCTTCTTGAGAAAGAACGTGATCCTTGTTGGCCAAAAGACGTTCGAAATAGTGATCATAAAGTCCAAGACCTGGCTCTTGTTCTTTAAATTCAGCTAATTTCTTATCATCCAAGGCCATAAATTCAGGCTCAAAGTAAGCAAAGGCTTCACTCAACTGTGAATAAAGGTTTGAGGCCTTTGCTTGGTACTCTTGATACAGACCTACTGTTGTGTCTTGGTCATTTTTCATTGACGCATAGACATAGATTTTCTCCAAGCGACGCATAAGGCTCATATAAAGTTCTGTTGCCCCAAGCAAGTTCTTAGCAGAATCCAAGAGATGACCTGCATAAGCACTAGCCTTCTTCAAATCCTGAACAGTGCTTTCATATTCGGTCTCCCAATCTGCATCTGTCGCAAAAATGGTCGTCAAATCCCATGTGTATTTCTCTTCTAAATGAGCACGATTGTCTGACATAATATTCTCCTTAATTGTATCTATTCTTTACTATTTTAGCATAAAAGGTGGGAGGGTAGAGAGTTTGTCGATAAGAAAAATGCCTTTTTCGATAATATTTCTTAAAAAGCTTTTCAAAACCTTCAAGTGACTGTCTAATTTGTACAAAGCCCTGCTTAGATTCAGGAAATCTTACTTGTGGGGAAAAATCCTGATCAGACAGGCATAATAAATTCATTCCATTAAGATAGGCTTCTTCCTGCCTTCTCATCCACCTTGGATTTTTCCCCATTAATTCTCGTTGAATTACATGTGAGACTTTCTTTCGCTGAGTCACTTGATAGGTCTCAACCTTTTCTGATTGATAAGGATAACGTAGAACTGCCATCAGATTTTCGGTTAAAGGCCAGGTCTTAGTTAAATAATAGACTTTCCCAAAAATATCCTCATAGATAAGATACTTAAGTCTAATTTCCTCTTTCTTCCAATCAAGCTCCCATAGGTGAAATCCTATCTTAGCCGTAAAATAGAGAAAGTCCCGCTGTAAGTCTGTTAAACGTCCATTCAACCAGAGTTCCTCACCCAAAAGCCAACGCACTTCATAACCTGCTTGCTGATAGGCGCGTGTGCGTTCTCTTAAACGTTTCTGTGATAGACGAGAACACTGGACTTCCAGGGCTAAAGAATCGCCAACAAATAAATCTGCAATTTGCCCCATCTCGGACAAAACCTTTTCAATACGTACTTTTTCACCATGATTAACCAAAGATTTATATAAGGCTGCCTTAAGGGATAAATGTTGGGCCGATTCATTCTCCGAGAAGAACTGACAATCTTGCAAAGACTTATGAGCAAAATGCGGACACATTACCTGCCCCTGCCTCAATAGGACTCTACCTTGACAACCTGGACAACAATAAGTTTCCTCGCGATTTAACTCAGTTTCAAGTGCTGAAACCAATTTCCCTTCCGGATTTTTTGCAATTAACACGACACCCTCCTTCATGCACTCTCTTACTTATACGCAAAAGAATTCACAAAATAAAAAAACATCTAGATTACTCTAGATGCGTCCCCCATTCAAACTGAAACTTGCTCCCTGCTGTATGGAAACTTAGGTTTATAGATGTATTGCTTACCTTGGGATACAAGTGCCGCTCAGTCCATTTGATCTCTTTTCAAAAACCTCAATTCTTCAAGGAAAATCCCCCAATTTTCCTAGGAATCAGGATCTTGAAAACAGTTTCTATCCCACATAAGCATTAAAAATAGTTATTGTAGCATAGACAGATGCTCTCACAAACATCTGGTCAAATTCCGTCACTGAAGCATCATCCCAATATGCTTATCACCCTTTTGTTCCGCAATCCCACTAAAAACTTAATCCTTGAGTTGATAATGAGATAAAACAATTTTTAGACTTTTACAAGTTAAAGTCTTTATTTACTAACATTGAACCACCATTTCCCTAGGTGCAGTTCAATACCAACAAACGCAAAACCGTGTTGGTCCAAAATGGTTTCTAGTCAAGAGTATCTTGTGATTGATAGTCAGTCAATCTGAAAAGCTTTCCCTCTAGCTTCTTTACACAGAACGTCATACTGCTTACAAGATACTATTTCCTAGAAGAGTATTGCTAAAAACGCCACTCTCAAAACATACCACCTATCAGTCATTAGGTTTAGTCCACCTTCTGATAGGTATATGAGCAGTTACTGCTTTATTTTCTTTCCCTCTTCGCTTTCAACGAATTCTCTACCGATTCTGCTGTTTTTGAATCTGTCGTTTGCTCTACACGGATTAAAAATACCGCTAGCTCCCGCTACGATGATGCTGATGTTTTAAATCGATTAATCTAATTTTTTTGCTGTTTAAATCTTCTCTTTTTAAATCATCACAATGAAACATTGGAATTTGATAACTTAGAATTCCAGACTCTAAGCTAGTCTTTTTTGACTAGGGAGTCACCCTGCCAAAAAACAAACTCTTCCTAACACAATCTATTATACTGTATTATAATTTTTTGTCAATTAATTTATTTCATATTTTTTGAAAATAATATTTAGACCCTTGTTTTTCACATGGTTAGCTATAGAGAAAAACCTATAATATAGGCCTTGTTTGCAGTTTTGAAAAAATTAGAAAATGTATATCATTTTTTCTTTTTTGAGTCTAAATCAAGTATTTTTACTAAATGTCAGAAAATTTCATCTTTCTTATTTCTAGCTATCTTGATTCTTCCAAACTAAAAAAGCTAGGAAAATTTCCTAGCTTTTTTATGTATTATCTTAGTGTTTACGTTTGTAAGTTGAGATACCGAACAAGGCCAAAGCTGATGTCACCATAGCTGCACCTGCTGCTGCAGAAGCTGCTGTTGATTTTTCACCAGTAGCTGGAAGAGCTGGAGCTTCTTCTTTTACAGGTACTGATGTTGGTGTTACAGGTTTACCTGGTGTAGGTTCTGTTGGAGTTGTTGGTACTTGAGGTTTTGGTTTCTCAGTTGTTTCTTCAACAGACACAAAGTTTTTGTGGTAAGTAACTGATGCTGAAACAGTATTTGGAAGAACTGGTTTATTTGGTTCTTCTGGCAATTCAGGAACAACTACTGTTGAGTTAGTTGCGAACCAGTAAGCAGTTGGAACGTTAAGGTTATTTCCACTTACGATGAAGTCCATTGGTTCACCCTTGAAGATTGTTGCAGCAGCACCATAGTAGGCATTCTTCGTACGAGGTGTTCCATCTGGGTTAATCGCATCCCAACCTTCATCTGTGACTTCACCAGTTGTTGGGTCTACTGTTGAGTCACTGTTAAAGCGTGAACCGTTAGCCACAAATTCGTTATCGTTTGTTGCATAAGCATAACCATCCTCATGCAAAGTGATAGATGAACCAGGAATTTGAACGTATTCATTACCATTCAAACCAACTTTTTCAATGTGGTTTCCAAGCTCAGTGTTCCAGTGGTTAAGTGATGAGATACTCAAAACTGAACCATTTTTAGACAAATCAAGTGGTTTCACTGATGACTCAGAATCAAAGAAGTTCAAGTTCATCTTAACGTGAAGTTTTTTGTTAGTGTCGTCAGTTTGTGAACCAATGAAAAGTGTCTTCGTTGGATCGTGGTACAACTTAACAATGGCTGAACCATCTGTACTTGGTGTTTCTACCAAAGTGTAAGTTGCAACGATTTTCTTAACTGGAGTACCATTGAATGATGTTCCGTTTAGATTGTTGTATGTTACAGTCAACGTTTGACCTGTAGCCATCTTCAACCATACATCTTCAGTATATTCACCATCAGCATTGATAGTGTACTGTGTACCGTTAGCTGCACTGAAGTCACTTGGAATGTAACGAGATGTGTTGAATTGTTCAAGGATTTCATCTACTGAGTGACCTGATTGGATTGTTTTATCCAAGTAGTCAACAGAACCTGCTGAGTTTTCAACAGTCATAGTAGCATTAGATTCTGTTTTATAAATCAAGCCAGTGGCATTTTCAGCCAAGCCCTTTGTCAAAAGACGAGCTGTTGTTCCACCAGTATATTCCTTGTATGATTTTTCCCAAGCAGCATAAGCAAGAACGTCTTGGTAGTATTTGTCCAATTGTGTTTTGTAATCTGCAAGTTTTTGATTATATTCTGAAACCGCAGTTGTCAAAGCTGTTGTTTGAACTTTGTTGTCATTGTTAGCAGCTTCGACGCTAGTGTGTTTCACACCTGCTTCTTCTGTAGCTGTGAATCCTCCTGTTGCAACAACATTTGCTTTAGCAGATGTAAGAGCTGCATCAGCTTCTTCACGAGTCAATTTATTTTCAGAAACAACTGTATTTGAAGCTTCTTGAGCATCTTTAGCTGCTTGATCTTGAACAGCTTTAACATCAGCAGAATCTTTTGATGCTGCTGCAGTCGTTGTTGCAGCCTCAACAGCGTTATTGAAGTCAGGATTTGAAACTTCAGCAATAGCTTTAGTTGTTGTTTTTACAGTAGTATCTGTTTCAGTAGTAGTTTTTTCTTCTGTTCCAGGTACTGTAGTGACAACCGCTGCATCACCTGTTGTTTTAACAAGATTAGCACTTGATTCTGCAGTCGTATTTGATACGGTTGCATCAGTATCAGTAGTTGCTGTTACATCTTTAGCTTCATCCGCAGCTGCTACGCTTGTAGCCGCGAGTCCTGCAAGCAATACGCTTGAATACAATGTTGTTTTAAATGGATTGACTTTCATTTACACTTTCTCCTTCTTGGTTAACATTTTATTAACCTATTTTCTTCACCGTTTAATATACTACCGTGATTTTCAAAATTTGGCAATAGTTTTCTGAAAAAAATATTATATATTTGCTACATGTTTTTAAAGTTTGACACACTTTTGTTATAATTTAACCATTTCTTTACAATTAATTGTAATTCGTAAGGGGTTCATAGAGTTTTCACTTATTACTTTCTTACAGCCGTTCTTTTTTTTCTCATAAAGGACTGTTTCTAAGATAGCATATGTTTTCTACTATATTCGGGTTATCATGAAGTGACCTCTTCATTACTAAAAACACATAAAAAACACCTTCAAGACCTTGACTTTAAATGTTTTTCGTCGTATGCTTGAAAAAAATGTTAAGAAAGTTGGGGGACTTTTCAATGACAAAAAAAGAAATGAGATTGCTGATTCTTCTTGGGGTTAGTTTTATATTAGCAAACCTTGTACTTCGTTTGCTTCTTAGGCCTTTGCCTGAGAATATAGGTTATCTCATTAAAACGCTTGGCCTTATGTGTCTATACTATTTCCTCGTACAGAGACGCCTTGGATTAAAGATCAAATCGACTAAAAAGATAAGTTGGTCTGAAACCTTAGGGGTTTGTTGGTTTCTTCTTTTGGCAGATTTCTTCTATGTTTCTGCGGTTGCTTTTGGGATCAGTAAAGCACCTCACATGATAGGAACTGCCTTGGTTATTGCCTTAGGAGCCGGGTTTTTTGAGGAATATTTTTTTCGTGGACTTTTCCTTAAACTCGCCTTCCAAGATGGTATTAGATCTTCAAAACAGGTTTTAGGAGTCGTTTTCTTATCTGCCATAATTTTTGGACTAGCCCATCTTGGAAACCTCACTCACCAGCCCTTGAACGCTACCTTGTTCCAGGTTTATTATGCGACAGCTATAGGCATATTCTTTGCTGCTATTTACCTACGTACTGGTAGCCTCTGGTGGACTATTATTCTGCACTGTTTGGTTGATTTTGCCAGTGTCCTTCTCTCGCAATCAACACAGGCTGCACCAGCTACAAGTATCTGGAATTTCATTTTCTGGCTACCTTTAATTGCCCTAGGACTCTTCCTTATTCGTCCTAAAAAATTGAAAGCCATTAGATATCTTAATGACTAATATTTCAAACTGCATCCCACAAGTTAGATTTTTGGTGTCTAACCTGGGGATGCAGTTTTTCATTTATCAGCACCACATTCTTACAACTTATCTCAATTTCCATTATTACTCCTAAAACGATTTAATCATAGAAATTTCATATCAGGTCTTCATCTATTCCTATCAGAATTTTGCTGATTTTAGACTTCTCATTTTGTTATAATATGACCTACAATCATATTTTTTTAAAGGGGATGCTTATGAATTTTCAACAATGTCGCTATGTTCAGACTATCGCTGAAACAGGGTCTTTTAGTAAGGCTGCTAAAAAACTCTTTTTGACTCAGCCTAATCTCTCAGCATCCATCCGTGACTTAGAGGAAGAACTTGGCGTCCAACTCTTTGAGCGTTCCAATACAGGAGCCAAACTAACTGATGACGGTCATGATTTTCTCAAATACGCTAAACGTATTCTTGGAGAGTTAGATCTCCTAGAAGGACGTTACCGTAAATCATTCAAGAAATCATTCACTGTTGCCAGTCACCACTACGATTTCTTATCACTTCCTATGGCTCACATTGCCCAACGTTTTCGTAGTGATTATCAAGAATTTCAACTGATTGAAACAACAACTAGGAAGATTCTCAAAAGCGTTGAAAGCTTCGAAAGTGACCTGGGGATTATTTATCTAGATGAAGACAATGACCATATCCTTGAACGCAGTTTCCAACACATGGATCTGACTTTCACCCCACTTGGAGAGTTTGAAACTAAGATTTTCTTAGGTCGCCAACATCCCCTAGCTCACAAAAAATCCCTCAACCTCAAAGATTTAGAGGGATACCCACAGGTCCGCTTTCGTCAAGAAAGCTCTGGAATCCATTTTGACGAAGATCCTCTCGAGGTTCTGCCTGACCAACAAGTGATTTACAGTAATGACCGAGGCAGTGTCATGAATTTGCTCTGTGCCTCAGATAGTTACGCTTCTGGCCTCGGTATTGTTAATAGTTTCATTAAGGACCAAATTGTTTTACTTCCACTGAAGAACAGTCCAAAGCACACCTTGGGTTTTGTGACCAATAATAAACAGAAACAATCCGCAATTATTCAAGCATTTATCGAGGAAATTCAGGATAGCTTACTACCCCACCACTAAGGAGAAGAAAATGGAATTTCAAACACTTAATAATGGCATCAAAATACCTGTCCTTGGTTTTGGTGTCTGGCAAATTTTCGATCAAAAAGAATGTCAAAAAGCCGTTGAAGATGCTCTTTCTGTAGGCTTTCGATTGATTGATACTGCTAGTCTTTATCGAAATGAGGAAGCCGTGGGACGTGCTATTAAGGCATCTGGTATCCCTCGCGAGGATATTTTCCTGACTAGTAAAGCCTGGATTAGCCAGCTTGGCTACGAAGATACCAAATTAGCCCTAAAAGAAACACTTCGCAAACTAGATACTGACTATCTTGATTTATATTTGATTCATCAACCTTTTGGCGACTTACATGGTGCCTGGCGTGCTATGATTGAGCTTAAGCATGAAGAACTTATTAGAGCCATTGGTGTTTCTAACTTCTCAACAGGGCGTTTGACGGATTTTGCCTTGCAGACACCGGTCATTCCAGCAGTCAATCAAATCGAGTTGCATCCCTATAAACAACACAAACTGATCCAGAAAGCCGATAAGGAATTTGGTACCCTAACGCAAGCCTGGGCTCCTTTTCATAGAGGAGAGGATGGTATTTTTCAGGACCCAACTCTAACTGCTATTGCTGAAAAACATGGCAAGACAGTTGCCCAGGTCATTCTCAGATGGCAAACCCAACAAGGGATTTTGACCATTCCTAAAAGTACCCATATCGAACGGATGAAGGAAAACTTTAATAGCTTCGACTTTCACCTTGACCAAGCAGACCTTGACGCTATCAGTAAACTAGACCGATACCCAAATGCTTATGGACCTGATGAAAGTGTGGAACGCATTAAACATTTATTGAAATATAGTGTATAAAAAAAACGAGTTCGACTGAACTCGTTTTCTTATACAACAAGTCCTCTTAAGACTTTCCTTAAGAGTAGATGATTTCCGGTTTTAAGGAAGCAAAACTTCCAAGCACTCAACAAAGATGTGTTTCAAGCGCTTTACTCACAACCGAAGATTAGTAAAAAACAGTTTCCCAATTCAAAAAATTGAAAAACTATTTTTTATGATATTTTACCCAATCACACTTCCGTTTGGAACCGATGGATCTACTGTCAAGACAGTGAGTTTGCCGTCATGTTCTGCGGAAAGAATCATACCTTGGCTGACATATTTCTTCATCATCTTACGTGGTTTGAGATTAGCCACGACTTGAAGTTTCTTGCCGACCAATTCTTGTTCGTTTGGATAGAATTTAGCGATACCTGAGAGGATTTGACGATCTTCACCGTCACCAGCATCAAGACGGAAGCGAAGCAATTTGTCTGAACCTTCGACTTTTTCTACTTCTTTAACTTCAGCGACACGGATTTCAACCTTGTCAAAGTCATCAAATTTGATTTGGTCTTTTTCAGACTTAAGTTCAACCTCTTCTGGGTTCCATTCCTTCTCTTGAGGTTTGCCTGCGTTCATTTGAGATTGGATGTAGGCAATTTCTTCATCCATGTCCAGACGTGGGAAGATTGGAGTTCCTTTGGCAACCACTGTAACATTTTCTGGGAAGCCAGCTAAGGTCAAGTTTTCAAGATCGAAGTCCAAGCCCAAGCCTAGTTGTTCCATGATGGC
>ERZ827363.1200-NODE-1200-length-26104-cov-3.460632_pt1 | contig 26104 bp, 17 predicted proteins | sample MGYA00519776_ERZ827363 | MGnify/ENA primary metagenome ERZ827363 (study PRJEB31778, sample SAMEA3449288) | human gut metagenome | biome: human gut; feature: human-associated habitat; material: faeces | place: United Kingdom | collected 2010/2012 ...
TGGAAAACAAATCAGAAAAAGGATGCTGTTGCCACACGTCCAAGCATCGTTCGGAAAAAGAATACAAAGATCTGATGAACCGCTTAAGCCGGATAGAAGGACAGGTGCGCGGAATCAAGGGTATGCTGGAGAAGGATGCCTATTGTCCGGAGATCCTGGTACAGGTGTCGGCAGTGAATGCGGCATTGAACAGCTTCAATAAAGTATTACTGGCGAATCATATCCGCACCTGTGTAGCGGATGATATCAGAGAAGGAAAAGATGAGACGGTTGATGAGTTGGTAAAGGTTCTGCAGAAACTGATGCGGTAAACAATAAGAAATAAGATGACAGGAGGAAACAGACAACGATGATACAATATATTGTAACCGGTATGAGCTGCGCAGCCTGCAGCGCAAGAGTGGAAAAAGCAGTTTCAAAAGTACCGGGGGTAACATCCTGCTCAGTGAGTCTCCTTACAAACTCTATGGGAGTAGAGGGAACTGCAAGTGAACAGGAGATCATTAAGGCAGTCAAAGATGCCGGATATGGAGCGTCAAAAAAAGGAGAAGGAGCAGCGAAGGTGCAGCCGGCACAGGCTTTGGCCGGAGAGGATATGCTAAAAGACAGAGAGACGCCGGTACTAAAGAGACGTCTGATCGCATCGGTGGGATTTCTGATCGTTCTGATGTATTTCTCCATGGGACATATGATGTGGGGATGGCCGGTTCCGGGATTTATGAAAGACAATCATGTGATGATGGGACTGTTACAGATGCTTCTGACGATTGCAGTCATGGTGATCAACCAGAAGTTCTTCATCAGTGGATTCAAAGGACTGATCCACCGGGCACCGAATATGGATACCCTAGTGGCACTTGGATCCGGAGCGTCTTTTGTATACAGTACGTATGCACTGTTTACAATGACAGATGCGCAGATGCATGGGGATATGGATGCAGTAATGTCTTATATGCATGATTTTTATTTTGAATCAGCAGCTATGATCCTTGCACTGATCACCGTCGGAAAGATGCTGGAGGCGCGTTCTAAGGGCAAAACCACCAATGCGCTCAAGGGACTGATGAAGCTCGCACCGAAAACAGCTGTCATCATGAAAGACGGCAAAGAAGTAGAGGTTTCCATTGAGCAGGTTCAAAAAGGCGATATTTTTGTCGTGCGTCCGGGAGAGACCATTCCGGTAGACGGCAAGATTTTGTCCGGCAGCAGTGCCGTCAATGAGGCGGCGCTCACCGGTGAAAGTATTCCGGTAGATAAGGCTGTCGGTGATAAGGTATCAGCCGCAACCGTAAATCAGTCCGGATATCTGAAGTGCCGTGCGACCAGAGTCGGCGAGGATACGACACTTTCGCAGATTATTCAGATGGTAAGTGATGCGGCTGCAACGAAAGCACCGATCGCAAAGATTGCGGACCGTGTATCCGGTGTATTTGTGCCAATGGTTATCACAATTGCAGTGCTCACAATTATTGTATGGCTGATCGCAGGACAGAGTATTGGTTTTGCGTTATCCAGAGGAATTGCGGTGCTGGTGATCAGCTGTCCATGTGCGCTTGGACTTGCAACACCGGTAGCAATTATGGTCGGAAATGGAATGGGTGCCAGAAATGGTATTATGTTCAAGACAGCAGTTTCACTGGAAGAGACTGGAAAGATGCAAATTGTTGCGCTGGATAAGACCGGTACGATCACAAGTGGAGAACCGAAAGTGACAGATATCATTCCGGCAGCGGGAGTGACAGAAGATACCTTATTAAAATGTGCGTATGCACTGGAGAATAAGAGTGAACATCCACTGGCAAGAGCAATCCTTGAAAATGCAAAAGAGGAAAATGCCGGCATCGAAGAAGTTACCGGATTCCAGGCCCTTCCGGGTAACGGCTTGACAGCCATACTGGATGGTCATACATTATATGGAGGGAATCATACATTTATCAGCAGTAAGGTATCCGTTGATGGAGATATCCAGAAGAAGGCAGAGAAACTTGCCGAAGCAGGTAAGACACCATTATTCTTTGGAAATGAAGACCGTTTATTAGGTGTAATTGCAGTGGCGGATGTCATCAAAGAAGACAGCCCGCAGGCGATCAAAGAATTACAGAACATGGGAATCCATGTAGTCATGCTGACCGGAGATAACGAACGTACTGCAAAAGCTATCGGGCAGCAGGCCGGAGTTGATGAAGTGATTGCAGGTGTACTTCCGGAAGGAAAAGAGCAGGTGATCCGTAAGCTGAAAGAAAAAGGAAAAGTTGCGATGGTCGGGGATGGTATCAATGATGCACCGGCACTTACAAGAGCCGATATGGGTATTGCGATCGGAGCCGGAACGGATGTTGCGATCGATGCGGCAGATGTTGTGCTGATGAAGAGCCGGTTAAGTGATGTACCGGCAGCAATCCGCATGAGCCGTGCGACACTCCATAATATTCATGAGAATCTGTTCTGGGCATTCTTCTATAATATTATCGGAATCCCGCTTGCGGCTGGTGTGTGGTATCCGCTGTTCGGGTGGAAATTAAATCCGATGTTCGGTGCGGCAGCCATGAGTTTATCAAGCTTCTGCGTAGTATCGAACGCATTGAGATTGAATCTTTTTAAGATGTATGATGCATCAAAAGATAAAAAATTAAAAGCCAAAAAAGAAAAAAAGAGATCCAAGAAGGAGGACAAGACAATGAAAAAAATAATGCATATTGAGGGAATGATGTGTGGACACTGTGAGGCAGCTGTAAAGAAAGCATTGGAAGCACTTCCACAGGTAGATGAAGCGGTTGTAAGCCATGAGGCAGGAACAGCAGAGCTGACATTAAATGCAGAGATCGCAGATGATGTGCTGAAGAAGACAGTAGAAGACAAGGATTATACGGTGACATCTGTGGAATAATCTATGATTTCATATATACAGGGTATACTTTTTAGTTGAAGCATCCAAAGAACACTGCTATACTTAATTATAAGTATCATAACGAGGAAGGAACGAAAGTTAATGAGAAAGAGTGGAATGTTAATGCCGGTCTCTGCACTTCCGGGGGCATATGGAATCGGATGTTTTTCAAAAGAAGCGTATGAATTTGTAGATATATTAAAAGAAGCAGGACAGAAATTGTGGCAGATCCTGCCGCTTGGACAGACAGGATACGGTGATTCACCGTATCAGTCTTTTTCAACATTTGCGGGAAACCCGTATTTTATCGATCTGGAGACGCTGATTGAGGATGAACTTCTGACAAAAGAAGAGTGTGACCAGGCAGATTTCGGAGAGAATGAAGAAGAAATCGATTATGAAAAAATATATAATGCAAGATTTAAAGTATTAAAGCTTGCATATAAAAGAGCCAAAAAGAACGGATTGATGGAAAGTAAGGCGTACCGTACTTATCTGGAAGAAGAAAAAGCATGGCTTGCGGATTATGCATTGTATATGGCAGTGAAAGATTCATTTGACGGAAAAAGCTGGGATCAGTGGGAGGAAGACATCAGGCTGCGTAAGCCGGAAGCAATTGCGGCATATCAGGAACAATTAAGTGCAGAGATTGATTTTTATGAATTTCTGCAGTATCTGTTCGCCGGACAGTGGGCCGGACTGAAAACATATGCCAATGAACAAGGCATTGAGATTATCGGGGATATCCCGATCTATGTAGCATTTGACAGTGCAGATACCTGGGCGAATCCGAAGCTGTTCCAGTTAGATGAAGAGAATCTGCCGGTTGCGGTAGCGGGATGTCCGCCGGATGCATTTTCGGCAACCGGGCAGCTGTGGGGGAATCCATTGTATGCATGGGATTACCATAAGAAGACAGGCTATGACTGGTGGATGAAGCGGGTGGCCTGCTGCTTTAAATTATATGACATCATCCGTATCGATCATTTCCGTGGGTTTGATGAATATTATGCAATTCCGTATGGAGATGAGACGGCAGAGAATGGTGAATGGATGCCGGGACCGGGCATGGATCTGTTCCTTAAGATGAAGGAAACATTAGGTGACCTTCCGATCATTGCGGAAGATCTGGGATTCCTGACGGATACGGTGAGACAATTGTTAAAAGACAGTGGTTATCCGGGAATGAAAGTACTGGAATTCGCATTTGTGGCAGGAGAGGACAGTGATTATCTTCCACATAATTATGATAAAAACTGTGTAGTCTATACAGGAACCCATGATAACGATACCCTTCAGGGATGGTATCAGACACTTTCCGAAGAAGATAAAGAGATGACAAAGGAATATCTGAATAATCCATACACTCCGGATGAAGAAGTGCATTGGGATTTCATAAGTCTGGCGATGAGAAGTGTGGCAGATACGTGTATCATTCCGGTGCAGGATTATCTGGGACTTGGCAATAAGGCAAGAATTAATATGCCGTCTACACTCGGCGGTAACTGGATGTGGAGAATGAAAAAAGGCGCATTTACAGATGAACTGATCAAGAAGATCAGAAAAACGACAGAAGTCTGCGCAAGATAAACATAACAGGAAACAAAAAGAAAACACAATATTCAAACGAAGGATTCACTGAGAAGGGAATGGAAACGTTTTGGATATTGTGTTTTTCTTTTTGTTTTGTATATGCCAAAACCTCTGATTTTTCATAAAAGTATAATTTTTGACATAAAATGTATGATTTTTTGCATAACAGATATGATTTTTGGTAAAGAAAAAGTATAAAAAATTATAGAATGAGACTGTAATATGTTAAGATGGTATTAATAAAAGGTATGAGGTGTACTATGGGGTTGTTAAAACTGGTGATCGTAGATGATGAGCCGATCCTGCTGGAGGGTCTGGTAAAGACGTATGACTGGAACGGTATGGGATATGAGGTGGTTGGTTTTGCGCAGAGCGGAGAGCAGGCGTTAAAGGTAATACGTGAAAAAAAACCACACGTAGTGCTGACAGACATCAGGATGAAACAGATTTCCGGACTTATGGTAATGGAAGAAATCAAGAAAGAGAACCCGGAATGTCAGTTCGTGGTATTAAGTGCATACAGGGATTTTGAATATGCGCAGAAGGCATGTGACCTGGGAGCATTCGCATATCTTCTGAAGCCGATTGAAGATGAAAAATTACAAGCGACGATGACAGATGTCGGTAAAATCTGTGAAGATCAGATCCGAAATGAGGAGAAGTATGACCGCTGGGAGAGACTTCTGAAAAAGGACGGAGATGGATTTTTGCAGGTTGTCGTGCAAAAATATGTCCAGAACCGGCTGCCGGAAGAAAAAGTAGATGAAGTCTTCCATACGCTGCAGGATGTCATGAAGGAAGGAGACCGGTTTATTACAGTATATGCAGATCTTGATCTGGCCTATAAGATTACCAATGAACTGGAATATGAAGCCTCGAGATTTTCCATGGTCAGAATGATTGAAGAAAAGATCGCAGAGAGATTCACATACTGGAAATTCGAAAGTGAAGAAGGACATCGTACATTTATTATAAAGACGCAGGAGAACACAGCGGTACATGAGCTGAAAGAACTACTGGAAGAGGTAAAAAAAGAAGAGAACAGCCCGGTTATTGCAGCAATATCCAAACCATATAAAGGGATCCGCGGAATCAGAAGAAGTTTCGAAGAAGCGCAGAGATTGTTCGCTGTTACAAATGCATCCGGAGCGGGAGTATTTACAATCCCGGAGACTGTTGAAGAAAAAGAGGAAAGCCCATATCCGGCGGAGGCAGAGATGATGGTGGTCAACAGCGTGCGGAAGAACGACGCCGTACAGTTAAAGCAGGCATTTGTACATTTTATTTACCAACTGCCACACAGAGAAGAACTGCAATGCCAGTATATGCACAAGATCATGGTAAAGACAGAATTCATGTTAAAAGACAGTTACGGGATGGACGAATCACTGAATCAGCAATTTGAAAATTATTATTCGAATATGAGAAACTTAAAGGCGGCAAAAGCGGTGGATGTCTGTTACAAGATTCTGGGAACTGCTATTGAAAAAAGACTGGAAAATGCAGAAAAGAAAGAGAATAAGGGATCAAAAGAATACATTGCAGCGGCTGTGGCATATATAGATGAACATCTGGATAATGAAGATCTTTCGATTGTATCAGTGGCGACACATGTATATCTGAATCCGGTATATTTTGGACGGGTATTCAAGAATACCTTTCATATGACATTCAAACAATATCTGCTGCAGCGTAGAATGGAGCTGGCAAAGAGACTGCTGGAAGACGGAAGAACCAGCATCGGTAATATCTGCGAGCAGGTCGGAATCAGTAATCCATCCTATTTTTCGCATTTGTTTAAAGAATATACAGGACAGCTTCCGAGAGATTACAAAAGGGAATATGAAGTATGAAAAAAAGTAAAATGTCAGGAATCCAGAAAAAGTATCTGAAGTATATGTGTACGCTTCTGATACTGGCACTGGTTCTTTCAAGCATCTGTGTATGGACTTATGTCAGACGGAATATGACAGATGTGATTGTGGATAAGTATGAATTCATGAATGAGAAGATGGGGATAGCCCTGGATAATCTCTACCGGAAGACGGATGCCGTGACAGCAGAGATCATCCTGGAAAATGATGTGCAGAAGAGTCTGAAGAATAAAGAACTGCAGGAAGTAGAGAAGAATGCACTGAGCAAATATTTTGCATATATAGATCTGAATTATGTCGCTGATTACTGCTACATTGATAATAAAAGAAATGTTTACGAAAAATCCTATTCCCAGATTGGTTATTCGGATTTTCAAAGCAGCGGTCTGCGTGAGAAAATGGGGGATGAGTATGCGAAGACGCAGTGGATCTGGACCCGGGATTACCTGTTTGGTACGGGAGATGAAGCATTGTTTATCGGAAGATATGTGAATAGTATGGATTACGCACACGAACCTGGAATCGTGTATCTGAAGATGAATCAACAGTTTCTGGAAAGTGTTATGGATAAAGACAGGAAGATTGCAAAAGATGTTGCAGTGGGAATCATAAGTCCGGAAGGAAAGACTTGCATCCGGCAGGAACCGGAAGATCTCAGTATCGAAAAAAGGACAATGAAGAAAATTACGGAACTGACCAGAACGAAAAAATCCGGTGTGATCGTGCGGGGGAAAAAGATAGAAGGCGGGATTTTACAGGCATACCGGCAGGAAGAGACAGGGATGGTGATTTTTACACTGGTGCCGGATATGGTATTAAATCAGGGAATGACGCAGATATTGATCGTATTACTCACTATCTATGCGGTGATCGCAGTGCTGGCGTTTGTATTAAGTCTTTATGCATCACAGACATTTACCCGGCCAATCAGACAGATCAGTGATGCCATGACAAGTTTTGATGGAAATGATTTTACACATACCATTCAGATCCATACGGACACAGAATTGGATAAGATCGGGCATGCCTATAACGAGATGTTAAAGAATATCGAAGAGTTCCAAAACGAGGTCAAGAATCAGCAGAAAGAACTAAGAATCAGTGAGATGAATACGCTGATCAGCCAGATTAATCCGCATTTTCTCTATAATACGCTGGATACCATCTATATGCTGGCGCGGATCAACGGGGAAGAGAAGACGATGAAGATGATACAGGCACTGTCAAAGTATCTGCGTCTGTCACTGAGCAAAGGACGTGAGATTGTGACAGTAGAAGACGAGCTGGAAAATGTAAAAAGTTATATGGAGATCCAGCAGATTCGCAATGAGAATCTGTTCCGTTATGAGATCGAATGTGGAGAAGAACTGAAAACAAGGTGGATATTAAAGCTGATCTTACAGCCAATTGTGGAAAATGCAGTCAAATATGGATTTTGTGATATCTTCGAAGGCGGTCTGATAAGGATCAGTGTCACTGAACAGGCAGGACAGCTTACATTCAGTGTCTATAATAACGGAACTCCGATGGAAGAGCAGATGGCGGAGAAGTTAAACGGACTGTCGGAGATCCCGGTGTCAAAAATGAAAGACAGTTTTGAAGAAAAAAAACATGGTTATGGTGTGATAAATATTATTACGCGACTGCGGTTAAAGTATGGGGAGGATGTGAGATTTTTCTATGAATCGGATACAAATGGAACCGTCTGTGTTATCCAGATCCCGGATGACGGGAAAGAAAACAGTGAACAGTAGACGGATTATGGCAGCAGTGATGGTGATCGTCATGCTGGCAGCACTGACCGGCTGTGTGGGAAAAGAGGATACACAGACCAGAAAAAAGAATAAAGTAGTAGAGATCCCAATGATCCTTACCGTAGATTCCAGTACCGGTAATAAGAATGAAGAGGAAGTGGTGGAGCGGTTCAACAGGGCATATAAAGGAAAGTATCATATAGATGTGGACTGGGTGATGGAGACAGAGGAAGAATACCGGAAGAATCTGAAACGTATGAATGTGACAGATGAATTACCGGCTATTATCACTGATCTGCGTATGCTTCCGTCTTTCTATCAGATGATGATCAAGAAAGGCAGGATTGAGGACCTGACACCTTACATTAACGAAGATCAGGAATGGAAAGATATGATCGAACCGTCAGTAATGGAATCGGTCCGGGAAGAGGATGGAAAGATTTATCTGGGTCCGGTCAGCACGGCGGCATTCGCCTGTTCAGGGGTTTTCTGGAACCGGGAGTTATTTGAACAGGCAGGAATCAGCAGATTTCCTGAGACATGGGAAGAGTTCTGGAAATGTTGTGAGAAACTGAAAGCAGCAGGGATCACGCCGCTTGCCCTGCATACGGAAGGGACGGCATGGGCCGCAATGCTGCTTGCAACAGCAGAAGTAGCAGGAAGTGAAGAAGGTGCGGCATTCATGAAGCAATTATATCCGGATACCTATCAGAATGAACCGGGGCTGGAGATAGCCGGTACATTAAAAAAATTATTCCAATATACGACCCAGGATGCATTACATAATGATTTTGACGTAGCTTACGACAATTTCGTGGCAGGAAATGCAGCGATGATACCTAATGGTTACTGGATGATTGATCAGATTCCGGAGGAAATGCAGAAAAAAGTATGTTTTTCTACATTTCCGGAAAATAAACTGATAGGCTCACCGGAGACATTCGGCTGGGCAGTTGTATCAACTTATAGTGAAAAGGTGAAAAAAGGAGCAGTTGAGTTCCTCAAATTCAGAACGAAATTGAATAAAGAACAGAAAGAAGAATTGCTGAACAGCAGTACAAGACAGGAAGGAACGCTGTTGGATGATTATCTGAAGGCTTATACGGGAAATCCACAGATTGTACCGAATTATCAGGTGAAGTGGAATTCACTGCTACAGGAGGATGTACTGGGAGAATGTCTGGCGGAACTGGTACAGGGAAAGATAACGGAGCAGGAATTCACGCAGGCAGAAGACGAAAGCATCCGGCAGTTTGAAGAAGAACAATAGATATGTTTTTTTGTATATCAGGTTGTTTTATTGATACAGGGTTTGAGCGCATTTCTGTTAATATAATGACAACAAGAGAAACGAAGGTTTCAAAAAAGAAAGGCGAGGGAAATGAATTATGAAAATGCGTAAAGTTGTATCAGCAATGCTGGTAGCAGCCATGGCAACAGGAATGGTTGCAGGATGTGGAAGCTCTTCTGACAGCAAGTCAGACAAGAAAGACGCAAAAGGAAAAGTATACTACTTAAACTTCAAACCAGAACAGGATGAGCAGTGGCAGGATCTGGCAAAAGAGTATACAAAAGAAACAGGAGTGGATGTAACAGTACTTACAGCAGCATCCGGAGAATACGAAAAGACATTAAAATCTGAGATGGCTAAGAGCAATGCCCCGACACTGTTCCAGGTAAACGGACCGGTTGGACTTGCAAGCTGGAAAGATTACTGCTACGATCTGAAAGATTCTGATGTTGCAAAACAGCTGACAAGTGATGATTTCGCACTGATGGACGGCGACAAGATGTCAGGAATCGCATACGTAATAGAAAGCTACGGAATCATTTACAACAAAGAACTGTTAAAGAAAGCAGGATACTCAGCTGATGATATCACTAACTTTGACAGCTTCAAGAAAGTTGTAGAAGATATCACAGCAAATAAGGACAAACTTGGATTCTCAGCATTTACATCCGCTGGTATGGACGGATCATCTGACTGGAGATTCAAAACTCATCTGGCAAACCTTCCAATCTACTATGAATACAAAGATGAAGGAATCGATAACACAGATGCTATCAAAGGAACATACCTTGATAACTACCGTCAGATCTGGGATCTCTACATCAACAACGCTACCTGCAAACCAACAGAACTTTCTACAAAGACAGCTGACGATGCAACAGCAGATTTCGTAACAGGTGATGCAGTATTCTACCAGAATGGTACATGGGAATATAATAACATCAAAGACGTCGGAGATGACAATCTTGGAATCCTTCCAATCTACATCGGTGTAGAAGGCGAAGAAGATCAGGGAATCTGTACAGGTACAGAGAACTACTGGTGTGTAAACTCCAAAGCATCTGAAGACGACATTCAGGCAACACTTGATTTCATGAACTGGTGTGTAACATCTGATGATGGTGTAAAGGCAATGTGCAAAGACATGGGATTCACAATTCCATTTAAGAAGAACCTGAAATCAGACAACGTACTTGTTAACGAAGCAAACAAATATACAGAAGACGGAAAGACTCCTGTATCTTGGAACTTCTCAACAATGCCATCAGAAGAGTGGAAGAACGGAGTGGGTTCTGCACTGACAAGTTACGCAGCAGATCCGACAGATGCAAACTGGGCAAAAGTTACAACAGCATTCGTTGACGGATGGGCAAAAGAAGCTGCAGCAGCAAAATAAAAATAAAAATGTAACAATCAAAATAGTTATATGAAGTGAGTAGTGGCGGGCGGTTGCAAGAAACACCCGCCGCTTTTATGAAAAAGTGCAGGGAAATGAAGCGGAGATTCTCTGCATGGAAGGAGGAATTTATTATGGAAAAATCCATCAAACGTTATATGCCGATTTTCGTGCTTCCAACGTTTTTTGCATTTATTCTTGGCTTTATCGTTCCTTTTATTATGGGAATCTGGCTTTCATTTTGTAAATTTACAACCGTAACAGACGCGAAATTCGTAGGATTTTCAAATTACATAGAAGCACTGAAAGATACGGCATTCCGTCATTCATTCTGGTATACCGTACTGTTCGCGATTGCATCTCTTCTGATCATTAACATCATAGCATTTGCACTTGCAATGGCACTGACAAAAGAAATGCATGGAACAAATGTCTTCCGTACGGTCTTCTTCATGCCGAACCTGATCGGTGGTATCGTACTTGGATATATCTGGCAGCTGATCTTTAACGGAGTTCTTTCCAGATATGGTACCGCACTTGCTCTGAATGAGTGGTATGGCTTCTGGGGACTGATCATTCTGGTCAGCTGGCAGCAGATCGGTTATATGATGATCATCTATATTGCTGGTCTTCAGTCTATTCCTGGTGATGTCATTGAAGCAGCAGAGATTGACGGAGCAAATAAGATCCAGACATTATTCAAGGTAACAATCCCGATGATGATGCCATCGATCACGATCTGTATGTTCCTGTCAATTACAAACGGATTCAAGTTATTCGATCAGAACCTGTCCCTGACAGCCGGTGAACCGTCTAAGATGTCTGAGATGATGGCGCTTAATATCTTCAATACGTTCTACGGACGTACCGGATGGGAAGGAGTCGGACAGGCGAAGGCAGTCATCTTCTTTGCAATCGTAGTTGTGATCGGTATGATCCAGTTACGTGCAACACGTTCTAAGGAGGTACAGCAGTAATGAAGAAAAAGGCAAGTAAATTAAGCTGGTTTGGAACAGGTGCATTTACGATCGTCGGTATTGTATATATCATGCCGATCCTGATCGTGCTGATCAACTCATTTAAAAATAAAGTATTTATCAACAAAGAACCATTCAAACTCCCGACAAAGCAGACATGGGTAGGAATCGATAACTTCCTGTCCGCAATTGACAAATATGAACTGCTGAGTGCAGTCGGCTGGACTGTATTTATCACAGTTGGTTCCGTACTTGTGATCCTTGTATGTACTTCTATGTGTGCATGGTATATTACAAGAGTAAACAGTAAGTTTACAAAACTGTTATATTTACTCTGCGTATTTTCCATGGTTGTTCCGTTCCAGATGGTTATGTTCACTTTATCGCTGGTAGCTGACCGTACCGGTCTTCGTACACCTTGGGGAATCATCATCATTTACCTCGGATTTGGTGCAGGTCTTGCAGTATTCATGTTCTGCGGATTTGTAAAATCCATTCCACTGGAAATTGAAGAAGCAGCAATGATCGACGGATGTACACCACTTCGAACCTTTTTCTCCGTTGTACTTCCGATCATGAAGCCGACATACATTTCCGTAGGAATCCTGGAGACGATGTGGATCTGGAACGACTTCCTGCTTCCATACCTGGTACTGGATCTGAATAAGTATAAGACAATCTCAATTGCGATCCAGTATATGAAGGGAAGTTATGGACGTGTAGATATGGGTGCTGTTATGGCAGCGCTGATCCTTGCGGTAATTCCGGTAGTTATCTTCTATCTGGCTTGTCAGAAGCATATTATCAAAGGTGTTGCAGCCGGAGCTGTAAAAGGTTAATAAGAACAAAAAAGAGATTTGGCATTTGGATATGTCAGATCTCTTTTGGAATATGTAAAAGTATATAAGAAAAGTTGACAGCGGTGGAGAAGGAAGATATCACTTGACATTTTTCACTTATTTTTTAAAATATAGTGAGAGATGAAGAGGAGTAGTTTTTATTATGAATTCAAATTTTGAATATTACAAAATATTTTATTATGTAGCAAAATATGAAAATCTTACCAAGGCGGCAACGGTACTGAAGACCAGCCAGCCGGCGGTCACGCGTACCATACACAAACTGGAAAATGAACTTGGCTGCCGCTTATTTACGAGGAGTAAGACCGGAATGCAGCTAACTCCGGAAGGCCGGACATTTTATGGATATGTAGCGGCAGGATGTGCCCAGTTTTTCAAAGGAGAGAATGATCTGAGTAATCTGATCTCGCTGGAGAACGGAACGATCTATATCAGCGCTACGGAGACGGCACTTCACTGTTATCTTTTTCAGGCAATGGAAGAATTCAACAGCCTGTATCCGAATGTGAGGTTTAAGATTCTGAATAACAGTACGACAGAGTCGGTGAATGCAGTAAAAGAAGGAAAAGTAGACCTTGCATTTGTATCGGCGAACCTTCAGGTAGCAAAACCTCTTCGGATGAAGATTCTGAGAAAATATCATGATATCCTGATCAGTGGAAACAGATTTGGAGAATTAAAGGATGATGGGAAAGAGGTCTCACTTAAGGAACTGGTGTCCTATCCGTGGATCAGTCTGACTGCAGAGACGATTACCAGACGTTTTCTAAATGAATATTTTGAAAAGAACAGTCTGACATTTACACCGGATATGGAGCTTGCAACGACGGATATGATACTTCCGGCGGTAAGGCACAATCTGGGACTTGGTTTCATCCCGGCGGAATTTGCAGATTCGGAACTTAAGTCCGGACAGGTATTTGAGATCAAAGTGAAAGAAAAGCTGCCGGAACGTAATATCATACTGATCTACGACAAGGAATATCCGCAAAGTATCGCGGCAAAAGAATTTCAGAAATTCCTGAAAGAAAAAGAAATGTAAAAACCCGGAAGCTTACATAAATTCGGATGATCAATAATGATCAGATAAAAGATAAAGGTATCGAATTGGAGTAAAATATTGTAAGCTTCCGGGCTTTTATTATATTAAAACAAACTAATCAATAGAGGACTTTTTTTATTTATGCCACTCCCAGTTACGGATCTCTTCAAGATCCTGTCCGTATTCGGCAATGTACTGTTTGTGCTCAACCAGCTTGTCGTTCATCTTCTGGATCAGGAATGATCCCTTGTTGCCAAGCTGTGGCAAGTGCATGATAGCATCTTTTACCAGGTTGAAACGGTCGATCTGGTTCTGTACACGCATATCGAATGGTGTAGTGATCGTTCCTTCTTCCTGATATCCATGAACGGAAATATTGTGGTTGTTACGTTCGTATGTAAGTTCATGGATCAGTGTCGGATATCCGTGGAATGCGAAGATGATCGGTTTATCTTTTGTAAAGATTGCATCATATTCTGCATCACTTAATCCGTGTGGATGTTTGTGATCTGATTCCATCTTGAACAGGTCAACAACGTTAACAACACGAATCTTGAGTTCTGGCATTTCATCACGAAGAATTGTAACAGCAGCCATTGTTTCAAGAGTTGGTGTGTCACCGCAGCAAGCCATAACAACATCTGGTTCTTCACCACAGTCGTTACTTGCCCAATCCCAGATACCGATACCCTGTGTACAGTGCTTAACAGCCTGTTCCATAGATAACCACTGGCAGCTTGGGTGTTTTGAAGCTACGATAGCGTTGACATAGTTCTTGCTCTTGATACAGTGATCGAAGCAAGAGAGTAAGCAGTTAGCATCCGGTGGGAGATACATGCGGACAACATCTGCTTTTTTATTAGCGATGTGATCCAGGAATCCTGGGTCCTGATGTGTAAATCCGTTGTGATCCTGCTGCCATACATTTGATGTCAGGATGAAGTTAAGAGAAGCAATTGGCTGTCTCCATGAAAGCTGGTTACATACTTTTAACCATTTTGCATGCTGAGCTGCCATAGAGTCAACGATACGGATGAATGCTTCGTAACTTGCGAAGAATCCGTGACGTCCTGTTAACAGATAACCTTCCAGCCATCCTTCACACATATGCTCACTTAACATACCATCCATGATACGTCCGTTTCTTGCAAGACAATCGTCTGTGTCAAGAAGTCCGGCATTCCAGTCACGGTTCTGTGTTTCAAATACTTTGTATAAACGGTTAGACATACTTTCGTCAGGTCCGAAGATACGGAAGTTCTTGTTCTCTTCGTTTAATTCGAAGATGTCACGGATATATCCGCCAAGTTCGATCATATCCTGAGCCTTTGTCTTACCTGGTTCAACTTCGATTCCATAAGAACGGAAATCAGGAAGTCTTAAGTCTTTTAATAATAATCCACCATTTGCATGTGGGTTAGCTCCGAGACGGGCATCTCCCTTAGGTGCAAGTTCCGCAAGTTCTGGGATCAGGTGTCCGTTTTCATCGAAGAGTTCTTCCGGATGATAGCTTTCCAGCCACTCTTTTAAGAGTTCCAGATGTTCTGGACTTTCCATTGTAAGTGGTACCTGATGTGCACGGAAAGATCCTTCAATCTGCTGTCCATCTACAACCTTTGGTCCAGTCCATCCCTTTGGTGTACGCAGAACGATCATTGGCCATACCGGACGTTCTGGATCATTGTTCTCACGTGCATTTTTCTGGATTGCTTTGATCTCTTCGATAACAGTATCCATTGTTTCTGCCATCTTCTTGTGCATTGTCATCGGATCATCGCCTTCTACGAAGTAAGGTTTCCATCCACATCCTTTGAAGAAGTTCTCAACTTCCTCGTGGGAAATACGAGAGAAGATAGTAGGGTTACTGATCTTATATCCATTTAAATGAAGAATTGGAAGTACAGCACCGTCTGTAACTGGGTTCAGGAACTTGTTAGACTGCCATGAAGTAGCTAACGGTCCAGTCTCAGCTTCACCGTCACCAACAACAACAGTTGCGATCAGATCCGGGTTGTCGAATACAGCACCGAATGCATGAGCGATAGAGTATCCAAGCTCTCCACCTTCGTTGATAGATCCTGGTGTCTCTGGTGCACAGTGACTCGGAACTCCACATGGGAATGAGAACTGCTTGAACATCTTCTTCATACCTTCTTCATCCTGGCTGATGTTCGGATATACTTCGCTGTAAGAACCTTCCAGATATGTATTGGCAATTAAGAAGTTTCCGCCATGTCCAGGACCTGATAATAAGATCATATCCAGATCATAACGTTTGATTTCACGGTTGCAGTGTACATAGATAAAGTTCTGTCCTGGGACAGTTCCCCAGTGACCAACGATTTTTTTCTTGATCTGATCCATTGTAAGTGGCTCTTTTAAGAGCGGATTGTCAAGAAGATATAACTGACCGGCTGACAGATAGTTGGCAGCACGCCAGTAAGCATTCATCTTTTCAAGCATTTCCTGAGATAACGGCTGCTTCTCAAGACATGTTTTTGTGTCTTCCATATTCTTACCTCTTTCATAAAAACTTTGTGTTAATTATTTAACCAAATGTAGGATATCATAATAAGAACAATACGTAAAATAGCAATTATGCATTAAGATTATAAGTTTTTGATATGGATGTACGGATAAAAATACAAAGGAAGAGAAGTATCTACATATAATAAAAGGATTTAGTTCGAAAAGGATTTAGAGCGAACGAAAAATAAAATACAATCTAATTCGACATATTTGTCAAAAACAATACAAGTAAATGGAAAAATGAAAGTTGTATTGCTTTCTAAAGAAAATATGAAGAAAAAGCCAAAAAGTGCACAAAAAATTCATTTTTTGTTCACAATTATAGCGGCTAAGACTGTCAAAACGCACAAAAAGATAGAAAAACACACATAAAAGCAATGGAAAACAACTTGCAACGATACAACTTTGTGAGAAAAAATGGTTGTATTTTATTGCGAAACCGGACAGGTTAAGTATATAATTGAATCATCAAATAAATAGAAAACGGAGGAGACATTATGAAGAGAGTTCTCAAAAAAGTAACAGCAGCTCTTCTGGCAGCAACAATGGTAGTTGGACTTGCTGCATGTGGAAGCGGCAATGGTGGCTCAGGTAACAAGAGCAGCAAATCAGGAAAGGTTAAAATTGGAGTTTCCATCTGGTCTTCAACAGACGTACTTGGATCACAGTGTAAGAAGATGCTGGATGCAGCAGCTAAAGCACTGGATGTAGAAGTACAGTATGTTGACCAGGGACATGTATCTGAGAAAGTTACAGCTTCTGTAGAACAGTTAGCAGCAGCAGGATGCCAGGGAATCATCATCTGTAACTCATCTGATACAGAGATGACATCAGCAATCAAGACATGTAATGATAATAAAGTATATCTTGCACAGTTCTTCCGTGTAATCAGCAAAGAAGACAGTGCAGATATCTACAAAGCAGCAAAAGATTCCGCTTACTACATCGGAGCAGTTCATGAAGATGAACCTGCAAACGGTGCAGAACTTGTTAAGATCCTTCTTGATAAAGGCGATCGTAACATCGGTCTTATCGGCTGGGAGCAGGGAGATGCTACATGGCTCGGAAGATGGAAAGGTTACAAAGCCGGAGTTGAAAAATGGAACAAAGAAAACCCAGACGACAAAGCAAAAATTTCTGAGCCACAGTACGCTGGTACAACTTCAGAAGGTGGATCAAAAGCCGCTGAAGCTTTAATGGCAGCAGATCCTAAGCTTGATGCATTGATCCCAGCTGGTGGTGGTGGAGATCCACTTCAGGGAGCAATCGCAGCAGTTGAACGAGCAGGAAAGACTCAGGACATCGATATCGTTTCTACAGACTTCCTTCCAGACCTTGGAGAAAGACTTCAGAATGGATCAATGGCCGGTGAATCCGGTGGACACTTCTGTGACCCATTGATCGCATTCATGATGGTTTACAATGCAGTCAAAGGTAACTACAAAGACTTCGCTGGTAAATTCGAAGATGTTCCATTCCCATACCTGTATGTATCATCAGCAGATGACTATGCAGCATATGAGAAATATTTCGTAGATCAGCTTCCATACACAGACGATGAATTAGTAGCTATGTCTAAAGAAAGTCTGAAAGAGCTGAAAGCAACTGCAGCAAGCGTATCTATCGCTGATGCAGAAAGCCGTGCTGGTAAATAAACCGGACGCAAGATAACAGAAAATGATTTGGGGGGTGACGTCGCAAGAAAGGCGATGCCACCTTCCCTTTTAAAAAGATAATAAGAAGAGGTAGATAATATGGGCACTACTAAAAAACTCTCAGGAAAGACAATGGGATATGTAATCCTGATCGGTCTTGTAATTGTTTCCTGGGTAATCTTTAAAATATTGACACCACATAACTTCGGCTCATTTTCCAATATGCTCAATTACTTTCAGGCCAGTCTGATTGCCACTGTAGGTGCGGTTGGTTTCTATTTCGTAATGGTAATGGGAATGTTCGATTTCTCTATTGGTGCAAATATCATGCTTTCCGCAATCGTTGGTTGCGTATTGGCAACAAAATTTAATTTAGGATATTTCGGACTGATCGTCGGAGGTATTCTTACAGGCACTATCGTTGGTTTATTAAACGGAATCTTCTATGTAAAATTAAGAATTCCATCTATGATCGTTACAACAGGTCTGGCGCTCATCTATGAGTCGTTAGCAAACTACATGGCAGGTGGTGTGGAACAGACACTTCCGGCACACTTAAGAGCATTCGGACGTATGCCTTGGGATATTATCCTTGCATTGGTAGCATGCGTTGTTGCTTACATATTCTTAAACTACACTAAAATCGGAACTTATACTTATGCAATTGGTAGTGATGAGTTCGTTGCCAAGAACATGGGTATTAATGTTAATAAATACAAGGTACTTGCATTCATCTTAAGTGGTGCATTCCTTGGAGTAATGGCAATTCTGACAATCAGTTATGGTTCTTCAATGGTAGCGGTTACCGGTATGGCATCTATGAGCCGAAACTTCGTACCGACTATGGGATGTTTCTTCGGTCTGGCATTTAAGAAATATGGTATGCCGCTGCAGGCTATTATCATCGGTGAATTCGTAATCAATATTATTTTCTTCGGTTTCATCGCACTTGGTGCTCCTACAGCGATCCAGGACGTTATTACAGGATTTGCACTGCTGATTATCGTTACTCTGACAACAAAGGTTACAAAAGGCGAGATTGTCAAGTAATAGAAGGAGGAAGACAGCAATGAGTGAAGTGAGATTACAGGTAAAACATGTTTCTAAAAACTTCGGTATCACGAAGGCGTTGAAAGATGTGTCATTTAATATCAATAAAGGTGAGGTTCACGCACTGATCGGTGAAAATGGATCCGGTAAATCAACAATGACAAATATGTTGACAGGAATCTATACACTGGAAAGTGGACAGTTCATTCTGGATGGAAAAGAAGTTCATCCGAAGAACCAGGTAGAAGCAAATGAAGAAGGTATTTCTATCATCGTACAGGAACTTGGAACTCTTTCCGGACTAACGGTAGCAGAGAATATCTTCCTTGGACATGAAGATCAGTTCGTTCATCTGGGGATCAAGAATACCGCAGCAATGAACAAAAAAGCAAATGAGCTTTTACAATCCTATGGATTTGATAAGATCAAAGCAGGAGATATGATTGATGATTATAATTTCGAAGACCGTAAACTGGTTGAGATCGTAAAAGCTACATATTTTAATCCTAAGATCGTCGTTGTCGATGAGACGACAACTGCTCTTTCGCAGGAAGGACGTGAAGAACTGTACAAACAGATGAATCGTGTTCGTGACAATGGAAATACGGTTATCTTTATTTCCCATGACCTTCCGGAAATTCTCGACAAATCCGATACAATCACAATCCTCCGGGATGGTGTATATATCGATACGGTTAAGAGTGCAGATGTGAACGAAGATGATCTGAAGAAGCTGATGGTTGGACGTGAGGTAACAGGTGATTACTATCGTTCAGACTATGGTGAAAAAGTATCAGATGAAGTTGTATTATCCGTAAAGAATGTTACAGTTCCAGGACTGATCGAAGATATCAGCTTTGATTTACACAAAGGAGAGATCCTTGGATTCGGTGGTCTGTCAGAATCAGGTATGCATGAGATCGGTAAAGCAATCTTCGGTGCATCTTATGACAGAGAAGGTGAAGTTGTTCTGGCTGACGGAACACACATCAACGATATTCCTACAGCAATTAAGCACAGCATTGCTTATACATCCAAAGACCGTGACAATGAGTCGGTTGTGCTGAATCAGAGTATCGGTGACAATATCTGCTTACCATCATTAGATGAACTTGCTAATAAAGCACATATATTAAGCGATAAGAAACGTAGAGAGTTTGCCGATAAATATGCAAAACAGATGTCTGTAAAGATGAATGATGTAAACCAGTTCGTTTCAAATCTGTCCGGTGGTAACAAACAGAAAGTTGTTCTTGCAAGATGGATCGGAAAAGATTCTGATATCGTTGTTCTGGACAGTCCTACCCGAGGAATCGATATTAAGGTAAAACAGGACATCTATCAGTTGATGAACCAGATGAGAAAGAACGGTAAATCCATCATCATGATCTCAGAAGAGTTGATGGAGCTGATTGGTATGAGTGATCGTATCATTATTATGAAAGATGGAAAAATCAGTGGAGAACTTGAACGTAATCAGAACCTGGATGAAAATGGTCTGATTTCGATGATGGTATAAGGAGGCAACTATGGGAAGTCAAGTAAGTGCAAAAACAAACGATAAGGAGCAGCAGCTTAAGAAAGCGTCTAAGATGGCGATGGTTCGTGCGCTCCTGCCAATCGTAGGATTGGTTGTTATTTTCCTGCTGTTCAATGTCCTGACAGATTTCCGTATGATGGGAAATATGTCACTGGTACTTTCACAGGTATATGTAACTATGATTGCAGCTATGGGTGTTTTCTTCATTATGACAATGGGAGGTCTGGATTTCTCTCAGGGATCTATCCTCGGTATTTCATCCATCGTTGTATGTATTCTTTCAAAACATGGAATTGCAATTGCAATTCTTGGTGGTATTGCATCAGGTGTGATCATCGGTGCGATCAACGGATACTTCTACGTATACCGTAAGATCAAATCATTCATTGTTACAATTTGTACCATGTTCTTATTCCGTGGATTTATCAAATATATGACAACGAATGCACCTGTTTCCGGTTCTGCAACATTGATCAATTATGACAGTACAGGATTCAAAGTGGCTTGTACAGTAGTTGTTCTGGTTATTGGATTTATCGCATTCCGTTATACAAAATTCGGAACATATTTAAAAGCGATCGGAGCCGGTGAAAAAGCAGCAATGTTCTCAGGAATCCGTACAGACAGAATGAAATTCCTCATGTATGTACTGGCAGGTGCACTGACAGGATTTGCAGCGTTTATCAACGTTATCAAGGTCGGATCTGTTACATCTTCCGGTGGTAACCAGTTAGAGACACAGATCCTGATCGCACTGGTACTTGGTGGAATGCCAATTTCCGGTGGTGCAAAGGTTCGTTTCGAGGTAAGATTTGAAAATATCGTTGTTGGATCTCTTCTTTACATTGTACTGAACAGTGGATTGACAATGATGGGATTCTCAACACAGATGATGCAGCTGATCCAGGGAGTTGTATTCCTGATCTTCGTAGCAGTATTCGCAGACCGTGAATCACTTACAGTTATCAAATAATAAAATTATTTATTCATTACGGGCAAAGGCATTCTTTGATGTTTTTGCCCGTAATTGGTATATGGAGAGGTTATGAAGAACACGAATCAGGAAGGCTTAAAATATCAAAAATTATATAACTGGGCACATACCTTAATTACGAGTGGAGTGATCAAGAGTATGGATAAGTTTCCTTCAGAGACGAGTCTGCAGAAGAAATTTGGCTATTCCAGACAGACCGTAAGGACAGCACTGCAGCAGCTGGAAGAAGAAGGTCTGATCACCCGTGTGAGGGGAAGTGGAACGTATGTGTCTTATGAGGGACAGTTGATTGATGACAACCGTCCGCAGGTAGGGTTACTTTTGAGCTATTATTCCGAATATCTCTTTCCAGAGGTATATGACGGAATAGAATCATCCCTGAGCGAAAAAGGATATCGGATTGGTGTAGCGGTTACCAAGAATCGTCTGAATGATGAGGCAGCGTATCTGGAAGGAATGCTTAAGAACAATGTATCAGGACTGATCATAGAAGGGTCACGCTCTGCATTTCCGAACCCGAATATCCGTTTGTATGAAGAGATTAAGAAAAGAAATATCCCTACAATTTTTATTCATAACCATTATGAAAATATGGCATTTGACAGTGTGGAAACGTCTGATACACGGGCAGCGTATGAACTTACCAGGATATTGATCGAACATGGACACCGGAAAATCGGAGGAATCCTGAAATATGATGACATGCAGGGGATTGCACGTTATAAGGGATTTATACAGTGTATGTCCGATTATGGCATCAAATACGATGACGACTGTATCCGCTGGTATTCCACAAGAGAAATGGAAGATAAGTTCAGTAAAAAAGGACTTGCACATATTTATCGTCATACCAGGGATTGTACAGCACTTTTGATCTACAATGACGAAGTCGCAAGGGTGTATTTGGAGTTCCTGGAAGAAAGGGGAATACATGTTCCGGAAGATCTGTCTGTTGTATCCTTTGATGATGCGGAATTACAGGATACGACAGATATAAAATTGCTCTCTGCCATACATCCGAAAAATAAGCTGGGGCGGATTACGGGAAATCATCTGCTGCGTATGATGGATGATGAGAACTGGCAGACAAAGAATTATGCATATCGCTTTCCGGCAAAATTAAATGACGGAAATTCGGTGAGAAAGTTATAAAAAAATAAATGAGTGAATTGACAGAATATGTGAATGGTGATATTATGTTAATATAGTATGTTACTTGTTAGTGAACGAGGCATTAACTATGTATAAATTAGTAGTATTTATGCAGAGTTAGTGTCTCTTTTTTGTACTTATAATGATGTGAAAATCATCATCACGTATAGCATCTTCAAAAGAGCCTACACTATGCATAGATACCTGTACAAAGAAAAGGAGAAAAACTATGAAAGACAAAATCTTTGGCGTATTGCAAAGAGTAGGGCGAAGCTTCATGCTCCCGATCGCAATCCTTCCGGTAGCAGGATTGCTCCTTGGCCTTGGTAGTTCTTTTACCAATGCCACAACGATCGCAACTTATGGACTGCAGGGAATCTTAGGAGAAGGAACACTTCTTCATTCGCTGCTGATCATCATGAACAAAGTCGGAAGTGCAATTTTCGACAACCTTCCGCTTATCTTTGCCGTTGGTGTAGCCATCGGTATGGCAAAGAAGGAGAAAGAAGTTGCAGCGTTATCTGCACTGATCGCATACTTTGTTATGCACATTTCTATTAACAGTATGCTTGAAATCAGTGGTAAGATCGCGGCAGACGGAACCATTTCCAAGAATGTGCTTGAAGGAACGATTGCTTCGGTATGTGGAATTAATACACTGCAGATGGGTGTGTTTGGCGGTATCATTGTAGGTCTTGGTGTTGCGGCACTTCACAACCGTTTCCACAAGATCGTACTGCCGAATGCGTTATCATTCTTCGGCGGTTCCAGATTCGTACCGATCATTTCAACGATTACTTATATGTTCGTCGGAATCGCAATGTATTTCGTATGGCCAATCGTGCAGAACGGTATCTATGCACTGGGTGGTCTGGTAACAGGAACGGGTTACTTTGGAACACTGATCTTCGGTATTGTAAAACGTGCACTGATCCCATTCGGTCTGCACCATGTATTCTATCTTCCATTCTGGCAGACAGCTGTCGGCGGAACGATGGAAGTCGGCGGAAAGCTGATCCAGGGAGGTCAGAATATCTTCTTCGCACAGCTTGCTGATTCTGCACATATTACGCATTTCAGCGCAGATGCAACGAGATATTTCTCAGGTGAGTTCATCTTCATGATCTTCGGACTTCCGGGAGCGGCACTTGCAATGTACCGTACAGCAAAACCAGAGAAGAAAAAAGCAGCAGGCGGACTTCTTCTTTCCGCAGCACTGACATGTATGTTAACAGGTATCACAGAGCCTCTGGAGTTCTCTTTCCTGTTCGTAGCACCGGTTCTTTTTGCAGTGCAGGTGGTACTGGCAGGTAGTGCATACATGATCGCACATATCCTGAATATTGCGGTAGGACTTACATTCTCCGGTGGATTCTTAGATCTTCTGTTATTCGGTATCCTTCAGGGAAATGCGAAGACAAGCTGGATCAGAATCATTCCGGTAGGAATTATCTATTTCTTCCTGTATTACTTTATCTTCTCATTCCTGATCAAGAAGTTAGATCTCAAGACACCGGGACGTGAAGATAATGACGAAGAGACAAAGCTTTATACAAAAGCAGATGTAAATGCGAGAAAAGCAGGCAATACGGAAGCTGGTGCAACAGCTGGTTCGGAAGATTCACTGAGTGCGGAGATCACAAGAGGACTTGGAGGATCTGCGAACATTGAAGATGTAGACTGCTGTGCGACAAGACTTCGTTGTACGGTAAGCAATCCGGATCTGGTAAATGATGGAATCTTAAAGGCGACCGGAGCATCGGGCGTGGTACACCGTGGACAGGGCGTACAGGTCATTTACGGGCCGAGTGTGACAGTTATTAAGGCGGACCTGGAAGATTATCTGGAACATGCGCCAAAAGAGCTGTATGAGCCACAGAAGGATACAGAAAGTACTGGTCAGAATGTATCAGAAGATGCTACAATAGAAGACAAGGCAGGAGAAAAGAAAGTAGTAGATACAATCGTGATCTCAAGTCCAATCACAGGACTTGCGGCAGATCTTTCCACAACGCCGGATGAAGCATTTGCCGGACGTATGATGGGAGACGGTGCTGTTGTGACACCGGAAGATGCGATCGTAAGAGCACCGGAAGACGGAGAAGTATGCTTCGTATTCGATACCAAGCATGCAATCGGATTTATGACAGAATCCGGAGTAAGCCTTCTGATCCATGTTGGCATTGATACAGTAAAACTGGACGGAAAAGGATTCGAGTGCTTCGTTGAGAACGGACAGGCAGTGAAGAAGGGTGATCCGATGCTGAAGTTGGATCTGGATTATCTGAGAGAGAATGCACCGTCTGTAGCATCACCGGTTCTCTGCACAGAGCTGGAAGACAACCAGAAGATCCGTCTTCTGAATGAAGGTGAGATCAAGGCAGGAGATGAGCTTTTCGCGATTGATATCTATGAAGCGTAAAAGAATCTAATGTGGAAATGCGAGTGGGGGTATGATGTACAGGATAGAAAAAGTTTTAAATCATAATACTGTAATGGCCATCCATCAGGATGATCACAAAGAAGTCCTGATCATGGGAAAGGGAGTCGGATTCGGCAGGAAAGTTGCAGAAAGAATCGAAGTAAGACCAGAAGACCGTTTATATTCTCTCCAAAAATATAAAGAACGGGGCGGGGCAAAAGAAATCGTAAAGTCCATCGCACCGGAATTCTTAGAAGTAACGAATGCCGTGCTCGACGAGGCGGAAAAGATATTCGGGAAGATTGACCGTATGGTATTGTTCCCACTTGCAGACCATATTGCATTTGCAGTAAAACGTATTCAGAATCATGAGCAGATCAGTAATCCGCTCACAGAGGATATCCGTGTATTATTTCACATGGAATTCAAAGCGGCAGAAAGTATCCGCCCGCTTCTTCAAAAGCAGTTTGGCATTGATATAGAAGATGATGAGGTTGGATATGTGGCTCTTCACATTCATTCGGCGATAGAGGATGAGAAAGTATCGCAGGCGATGCAGATGGCAAGATCCGTCAGAGAGTGTATCAGCATGGTAGAAGAAGCAATCGGAAAGCCGATCGATATCGCATCGTTATCCTATAACCGTCTGATGAACCATATCCGTTATATGGTAGCAAGAGCCTTAAGCGGTGAGAAGCTGAAGGTGAATATGAATGATTACATGGAAGTGAAATTTCCAGAATCGTTTGGAATGGCACAGGCAGTCTGTGATCAGGTAGGTGAGAGCCTTGGTGTGAAATTAGAAGAAGTCGAGACAGGATATTTGGCGATGCATATTGAAAGAGTCGCTAATGACGAGCGCGAAATAGAAGAATAGAGCACTTCTGAAAATGGCAGAAAATACGCAAAAATAAGTTTTTTTGAAAAAAATAAAAAAAATTCAAAAAAACACTTGCAAAAGGTATTGTGTTATGATAATATAAATCTCGGTCACGCAAGAGAAATAAAAAACACAAAACAGTGACTGAGATATGGCTCCATGGTCAAGCGGTTAAGACATCGCCCTTTCACGGCGGTAACACGGGTTC
>ERZ827363.1202-NODE-1202-length-26091-cov-4.422722_pt1 | contig 26091 bp, 20 predicted proteins | sample MGYA00519776_ERZ827363 | MGnify/ENA primary metagenome ERZ827363 (study PRJEB31778, sample SAMEA3449288) | human gut metagenome | biome: human gut; feature: human-associated habitat; material: faeces | place: United Kingdom | collected 2010/2012 ...
CGGTTCCTTCCGCTCTCGCTTCCAAAACCTTCGGAATCTTCAGGTCGGTTCTTTTCTTACAGTATTGTTTAATTTTCAAGCTCCTGTGCTGCTTTGAAACAGCTTGTCTATTATATCATGCCGTTTCTCATTTGTCAAGACTTTTTTTAAATCTTTTTTCGAGGCCCGGCCGGATCTTTCGACCCGTTTCGCGACAGCTTTGTTATTATATCGCCTTTCGCTCCCTTTGTCAAGGGGTTTTTGAAAAAAACTTTCTTTTTCTCGACTTCCTTCGACAAAAAACTCAATATCCCTGTGCTATACTGACTTTGGCAACACAAAGTTGCTCTTTTCCCGCAAAAGGCCCGTCGGTTTTTGACCGTCGGGCTTTTTGTTTCCCTTTCAAAAGCCTTGTTCCAATCTCAGAAGCGCTTCCTTCTTCTCTATCCCCCCGGCATACCCGACAAGGCTTCCGTCTGCTCCCATCACCCGGTGACAGGGAACGATAAGGGAAATAGGGTTTCTCCCCACGGCTCCGCCTACCGCCTGTGCCGACATATGCGCCAGCCCCATCTCCCCGGCCAGCTGCTTCGCCAATTCGCCGTAAGTAACCGTTTCACCATATGGGATCCGCAGCAGCAGTCTCCACACCGCCTCTTGAAACGCCGTTCCATCCGGATGCAGCGGCGGCGTAAATTTCGGTTCCTTCCCCTCAAAATATTCGTCGAGCCAGTGTACCGTCTCTTCCAAAGCCTCCGTTGTTCCCTCTTTGCAGTCCTTGGGAAGCCCCTTCCCGAAGTATTTTGCTCCCACGAACCAAAGCCCGCTCAGCCCCTTTTCGTCTGCCGCCAGCAGGATTTCCCCAAACGGCGACAAATATTTCCGCAAATACGTCATTTTTTCGCCTCCTTTTTCCCCCAGTATATCCGCTTTCTTCCTCTCCGTCAATTCCGCTTGCGTCGGTTTTTCCTTTCAGAGTCCCCTCTCGATTTCCCGGTCGAACAGTGCTTCTCAAAGAATCGATCAAAACATTCACCGTAAACATGCCTGTCGCCGCCAACTGCACAGCGCTATCCCCGCACAAAGCAGCCATCGATACCGGTCGCCTTCATCCAGCACTGCTTCCCTGTCGCTCCGTCAAACCGTCTCATCCAACACCTCTTCCCCAGCCGCCAAATCCGCCTGCGCCAGCCTCCAATATTGCTCCTCAATCCGGCCCCACTTCCTTTCCGCCTGTTCCCGCTCCAGCCCTTCGGCCAGAGCCGCAGCTGCCCGTCGCCACTGCTTCCCCCGGCTGACCCGCATTCCGTCCGGATCCCCGCAAGCCAAGGTCAGATCCTCTTCCAGCCTTTCCGGATCCAGCGCCACCGCCGCCAGCCGCAACCGGGCAGATCCATCCTTCGTAAGCCCCGCCCGTTGAATAAAAGCGACCTTTCCCCTCACTTCTTTCTTCTTTTCCAGTACGCCGGTCAAAGGCCCCTCACCGACTTCCCGGTTCAAAATGGCATTGAGCCGCACCTGCCGGCAAAATTCTCCGTTGACCCATGCGTTTTTGATGAGGAAAGAAAGCCAATGCTCCTCTCCATCTTCCTGACAGGCGAGGCACAGATCCACTCCGCCGGTCCGCCCGGAAGGATCCATGTCCGCCTTTTTACAGTGACGATAGAGCTGATCCCATTCCTTTTGCTCCGGAGCCCGATGAGTGTTCGCATCTGCAAAATGCGTTTCATGGTAATAGTAGGCTTCCAAAACCAGCGGCTCGATCCCCAGCGACCCGACCCGGATCCGATAGCCTGTAAGCAGCTTTTTCTCGATCTGCTGCAAAAGCCGCACCTGCTCTTCTTCCCCCGTCGCTGTCAGCAGTCCTTTCACTATCCGCCGCAGCTCCGGATGATCCGATTTTTTTCCTTCCCGTTCCTTTTCCTTTCCTTTTGTTTCCATAAAAAATCCCCTCCGGCTGTCCCTTTTCCGGAACTTTTAAAGCAACTTTTAAATCCCGGTCTTTCTTTCGTTTCTTTCACTTTTAAAACGGCAAAAGCGGTGCTGTTTTTTGCAGCGCCGCCTTCTCTTTTACATATTTTCTTCGTAAAAACAGTTTCCGTCTTTCCCGTGCTTTTTTACATAATAAAGCGCCTGATCCCCATCCTTGAAAATGCTCTCCCCGGGATCTTTCCGATCTGAAAAGGCGACGCCAATGCTTAAGGTGATCTCCGGAAGTCCTTCTTCCGGACAGACCAGCCCTTTCTTTAACGAAGCCAGCTTTTCCTCCACCGTGTGCCGGAACGCCTCCGATACGTCCATCATAAGGACGGCGAACTCGTCCCCGCCGATCCGGAATACATAGTCGGTGCTGCGGAACGATTCCTTCAGCCGCTTCGCCACTCTCCGGAGGATCTCGTCCCCCACCGCATGGCCGTAAGTATCGTTGACGGACTTGAACCGGTCCACGTCCACAAGGATCAGGGCAAAATTCATGCTTCCCTGGCTGTACAGAGCCAGCGCCTTATCGAAGGAACTGCGGTTCAGAAGATCTGTCAAGGCATCGTGTTCCGCCTCATGCCGGATCAGCTTCTGGGTCTCCAGGTTCTCCTCAAAGATCCGATTGTAGGTCACCGCCAGCGTCTGCAGCTCCGCCGCACCGATTACCGGAACGGTTTTATCCTGTTCGATGCTCCGATTATAGCTGCCAAGCGGGTTCACGATCAGGGCGCGGACCGCCACGCTGCTGCCGATCAAAAAGGCGACCAGCAAGAGTACTCCGATCTCCAGCAGGATACAGAGGTTCTTAAATTCCGAGGCTGCCTTCGACTGCTGGTTTTTTGTCGTTTCCGCCAGCTCCTTCATGCAACTCTCCGCTTTTCCGCTGATCTTCTCCTTGGATGTCTGATAGGCATCGTCGCTGACCAAACTCTGAGCCTTAGTGAGCTTTTCCTCACTGCTCAAGGCCTGATCCTCCTCTGTCAGCGTGACCGCTTTGACCTCCTCCGGCAAGCTTTTTTGAGAAACGCCGAACCCGGCCGCCGCTAACCGCATGGCGTAGTATTCCTGCTCCATCAGTTCTCTGGAATCCTTCAGCGCCGCCTCCAGATTCAAAAGGATCGGAGCATTGTCAAAGGATTCCTTCAGATCCGTGATAGCTGTTTCCCGGTGTTTCGTCACATTGGCTTCCTCGAAGTAGCCGTCCAGATATTTCTTCTGCCCGGTCATCACATAAAGCCGCACCTGTTCCGTCAGAATGTCCGAGCCCTTCTGCAGCTTTAGCGCCGCCCTTTCGCAGGTCAGGTACTGATCCGTGGAGTCCTCCAGCATTTGAAAATTCCTGGTCCCGTATATGGATAAAAGCACAAACAAAATCACCAGAATGACAGCGGTCCAGATGCTGCCGGTGCTGAAACGCTTGATGTGGATCTTTCCCATTGATTCCTACGCTCCCGTAAACTTGTTTCTCTTATTTGTGACTTGCATAAAAGATTATACCAGATTTATTATACTTCCCTATCCTCCATTTTTCAAGGAAAACCCGTATTTTCTGAAAAAACAGCGAAAACTGCGAATCCAATGGGATTGCGCCGGTTTCCCTTTACGCCTTGCGCCATACCTTCGTTTCGGTGGTTAAAACTCTCCCAGAAGGAGAAGTGAAAGGTCTGGTTGGCCACTCCAAAAGCATGGACACCTTCGGCACCTATGGGCACGAAATTAAAGGGGAAGGAATCGCAACTGCTCAAAATGTCAACGAAATTTTCACTGATCTTTTAAAAAGTGTGTTATTTTTAAAAGTAAAAGTCCCGCAAACGCCTTGTTTGCGGGACTTTCTTTGGTGGAGGCGGCGGGAGTCGAACCCGCGTCCGAAAACCTCTCCATCCAGCTTTCTACGAGTGTAGCCTATCTTTTAAAGTTCCCTCTCCGGAGCGCCGGTGGGCAGGCTCACCGAAGAGGTATTCCCTAATACGTCAGAAGGGCCGGGAAGCTCCCTCAAGACGTTGACCGCTCATTAGGCCCGGCCGGAACCCGCGGTGCTGATCCGATCAGGCAGCCGCCTAAAATTAGGCAGCGTAAGCTAAACGATAATTGTTGTTGTCGTTTATATTTAGGTGCGACGATTAAAGAGCTTTCGCCCGCTCTACCCGCTTACTGAACTTCAAAATCCCCGTCGAAACCTTTACGCCCCCATGAAGCGGCGCAAAAAGCGCCGCAGGATCTTACAGATTGTAAACCCACTCCGTCGCAAACTTGACCCAAGTCTGCACGTTTGGAAGCACGCCGTCGGGCCCGTTGACCAACCCGTTTGCAAGGCTCAGACCGTGGTAGCCGTGAGGGTAAACGTGGAGCTCAAAGGGCACCCCGTTTTCCGCCAGCGCACTGGCGAACAGCAGCGAATTCTCCACCGGAACACCATCGTCATCGTAGGTGTGCCAAAGGAAGGACTTCGGCGTATCCCTGGTCACCTGCTTCTCCAGCGAGGTGAGCTCAATCATCTCATCGGAATACTGATCGCCCAACAGGTTCTCAAAAGAACCCCGGTGCGCCTTCTCACCGCCGGTGATGACCGGATAGCAGAGGATCAGACCGTTGGGTTTGTGGGCGTCGCCGTGGAACCCGTGCTCCCGCATGATCTCGTGGTTCCAGAACACACCGGTGGAAGCCGTCAGATGACCGCCGGCGGAGAACCCGCAGACTGCGATCTTGTCCGGGTCGATGTTCCACTCCTCAGCGTGCTCCCGGATCACCTTCACTGCCTGCAACGCCTGGATCACCTGGGTGGGGAACCGCGCCCCCGGAGCACAGGTATAGCGCAATACAAAAGCGGAGATCCCAGCCGCCGCAAACGCCAGCGCAACGGGGGTCGCCTCCCGCTCGGAAGTGAACGCATAGCCCCCGCCGGGCAGCACCAGCACCGCCGGGCGCTTCCGATCCTTACAGTATTCCTTATAATTCTGAAGGATGAACCCCGTAAAGGTGGGGAGCTTTTCCGGAACCGGAATTCCCGCCTTCTTGTAATCAAGCCCCAGATCCAGTTCTTTCACTACCATCTGAAATCACTCCTGTCATCTGTGTTGGCGGCTCTTGAGCGCCCGGTCGATCTCCCGCTTTGCGTCCCGCGCCGCCATATCCGCACGTTTGTCGTGAAGCTGCTTGCCCTTGCAAAGCCCCAGCTCCACCTTGACATTGCTGTTTTTGAAATAAAGGGAAAGCGGGATCAGGGTAAGCCCGTCCTGCTTCACCTTTCCGTACAGCCGGGAGATCTCCGCCTTGTGCATCAGAAGCCTCCGCACCCGGAAGGGATCCCGGTTGAAAATGTTTCCCTTTTCATAAGGGCTGATGTGCGCGCCCTTTAAGAACAGCTCGCCGTTGTCGATGCTGCACCAGCTGTCCTTTAAGTTGACGCCGCCGGCCCGGATGGACTTGACCTCCGTCCCCGTCAGTTCGATGCCCGCCTCAAAGGCTTCCAGCACAAAATAGTTGTGCCGTGCCTGCCGGTTGACGGTGATGATCTTTCCGTCCGCTGCGTGCTTCGCCATTGCGGGCTTCCTCCCCTCAGTCAGATTTCGGTGCGGTTCTCCAGCGCCTTGTTAAGCGTCACGTTGTCCGCATATTCCAGCTCCCCGCCTACGGGGATCCCAAAGGCCAGCCGGGTCACCCGGTAGCCCATGGGCTTTAAGAGCTTCGAGAGATACATGGCCGTAGCCTCCCCCTCGATGGTGGGGTTGGTCGCCATGATGATCTCCCGCACGTCCTCTTCCTGCAGCCGCACCAGCAGTTCCTTGATCCGGATGCTCTCCGGCCCGATCCCATCCAACGGCGAGATCAGCCCGTGGAGCACATGGTAAAGCCCCCGGTACTCCCGGAGCCGCTCGAAGGCCATTACGTCCTTCGGATCCTCTACCACGCAGATAACGCTGCCGTCCCGCTCCGGGGAAGCGCAGATGTCGCAGATCTCCTTATCGGTGAAATTCTGGCACACCTTGCAGCTGTGGATTTTTTCCTTCGCTTCCAAGATCGCCTGAGCAAAGCCCTTCGCCTGCTCCTCCGGCATATCCAGAACGTGGAAGGCAAGCCGCTGAGCCGTCTTCCGCCCGATGCCGGGAAGCGCCGCAAAGCACTCCATCAGCCGCTTTAAGGAAACCGGTGTATAATCCATTTTCCCTTAGAACAGGCCGGGGATGTTGAGGCCGCCGGAAATGGCGTTCATCTTCTCTTCGGTCTCGCTCTCCACCTGACGCAGCACCTCGTTGACGCCGCTGACGATCAGATCCTGCAGGGTCTCGATGTCCTCGGGATCCACGACCTCAGGCTTTAAGGTGATGCTCTTTAAGATCTTGTCGCCGGTCATGGTGATCTCGACCACGCCGCCGCCTACAGTGGTGGAGTACTCTTTGGCCTTGATCTCTTCCTGGGCCTTCTCCATCTCCTCCTGCATCTTCTGGGCCTGCTTGATCATGCTGTTCATATTCTGGGCGTTGCTGCCGTAGCCCTGCGGAAGTCTTGCTTTCATTGTTTGTGTCCTCCTTACGATTCGTGAACTTCAATGTTCTCTGATTTTGCCTTTTGAAGGATATGGTCAAGAGCAGATTCACTCTGCCCTGAAACCGCTTGATTTTCCCGTTTGGTGATGCGCAGCCGGTACCGCTGCCCCAATGTCTCCTCTACCAGATCCGCCAGCTTTGCGCCGATATTGTCGGTGAGAAGCAGGCTCTTGAGCATCGGGTTCGGGGATTCGATGAGTACCAGCCCTCCGCTGATAAAAGCCCTCGACCCTTCCAGCATGACAAAAAGCGCCGGTTCGCTGCGGGAAAGCTCGGATAATAGTCCCTCCCACTGCGCCATGGGGCGGATGCTGCCGCCTTCTGCAGGAGCTTCCGTCGGCGCCTTGGGAGCCGGTTCCTTTTCCGCTGCGGGTGCTTCCCGTTCCGGCTTTGGAGCCGCCGGTGCCGGAGCCGCTTTCGCCGCCTGTTCCAGCTTTTCCAGCCGCCGGGTCAGATCGGTGGGGACAGCCGCCGTTTCCTCGCTGCTGCAAAGGCGGATGAGCGTCATTTCCAGCTCCACCTTTTTGTTGCTGCTGCGGGAAAGGGCGTCCAAACACTGCTGGAACGCCGACAGGATCTCTAAGATCCGGGAAAGGCTCATGGCTCTTGCCAGCTCCATGAATTTCTCCATCTCTTCGGGAAGGCAGACCACTAAGTTTTTCGGATCCGTCACCGATTTGCAGAGCATGACGCTGCGGAAGTGGCCGATCAGCTCGCTGACCAGCCGGTCGATGCCTTTGGCGTTATCATAAAGCTCGCCTACCCGAAGAATCGCAGAAGCTGCGTCCTTCCGCAGGATGGCGTCGGAAAGGGCAAACAGGTGATCCGACCCGGCGATCCCCGCCGTGTCCGCCACCGTCTTTTCGTCAATGTGATCGGAAAACGCCGCACATTGATCCAGAAGGGAAAGAGCGTCCCGCATTCCCCCGTCCGCCAGCCGGGCGATCAGCGCCGCTGCGTCGGGCTCTAAGGTGAACTCCTCCTGCTCACTGATCTCCAGCATCCGCTTAGCGCTGTCCGCCGGCCGGATCCTCCGGAAATCATACTGCTGGCACCGGGAAACGATGGTCCGCGGGACCTTGTGAACCTCGGTGGTGGCCAGGATGAAGAGGACGTGTGGAGGAGGCTCCTCCATGATCTTTAAAAGCGCATTGAATGCGCTGGAGCTGAGCATATGAACCTCGTCGATAATATAGACCCGGTACTTGCAGACGGTAGGGGCATACCCCGCCTCGTCCCGCAGATCCCGGACATCGTCAACGCTGTTGTTGCTGGCGGCGTCCATCTCGACTACATCTAAAATAGAGCCGTCGTCGATGCCCTTGCAGACGCTGCATTCCAGGCAGGGGTTCCCGTCCACCGGATGCAGGCAGTTTGCCGCTTTTGCAAGAATCTTGGAGCAGGTGGTCTTTCCCGTCCCCCTCGACCCCGTGAACAGGTAAGCATGGGCCAGCTTCCCGGTCCGCACCTGATTCTGCAAGGTCTTGGTGATATGCTCCTGAGAAATGACCTCGGAAAAGACCCGGGGCCGCCACTTCCGGTAAAGTGCCAGATACATTGCCGGTCCCCCTTACTGAAAAAGACCGTGCAACCGGACATACGGAAAAGAAGGCTTGGCCGCATCACATGAACGCAACCGCTTAATGCTGCTCGGTTCCCCGCCTGACATGGTTCACGGCGTTTCATCGTGCGGGACCCGCTCTTCCGTATGTCGGATTGCACGCTCTTTGACGTGCGTTTTCACTTTGGCGCTCCCGCCGAAAAAAGGATCCCCCGGCAGGTTCTTATTTAGTATACTACATCTTCCGGAAAAACTCAACCTTTTTTTCAATTTTTTCTGTTTCTCCTGTACACCCATTGCCCTCCGCATCCGGCTCCCTGCCTTTTCCTTCCCGAAACGAAAGGGATTCTTCCCTTTTTGTTCCTTTTTATCCCTTTTTGACCCCTCTTTTTCCCACCGATCCGCATCGGACCTTCTTCCTTTTCTCATCCGGTCTTTCCCGACTTCCCTCTTTTAAAGCCATCATCCCCTCCCACAAAAATGCCTATACATTTTTTCTCTGCTTTTCAATTCGTATTAAAAAATCCCTTCTTTTTAAAAAATTAAGAACTTTTCGCCGAAAAAATTCGCTTTTCTCTTTTCCTTGCCATCATTTTATGTTATACTGATAGTGCTTTAAGTGCTAAAAATACAAGAATGAGAGCAAATTGCGAGAAAAAGTGATATTTTTCGTACACATACGGATTTTTTCATCAAAAAGGAGGTTTTCTTCCATGCACCACATTGGATTTTTCAAAAAAGCGGTTGCGCTCCTTTCTGCGTTTACGCTTTCTCTTGCTGTTTTTTCCGCCCCCGTTTTCGCCGAAGCGGATCCGGAGCTGGGCTTTGAGGTCTCAAGCGAGGCCGTCTATATGGTCAACAACGAGTCCGGCATCGTCGTTTACGAAAAAAACGCCGACAAGATGCTCTCCCCCGCCTCTCTGGCCACGGTCATGACCGCCATCATCGCCATTGAAAACTGCCCGGATCTGGAAGGCACGATCGTCACCGCCCCCACCTCCGTTTTTGACGAGCTTTACACCCTAGGTGCCGCCAATGTGGACATCCGCCACGGCGAGGATGTCCGAATGATCGACCTGCTCTACGCCATGATCCTCCGCTCCGCCTGCGAAGCCGCCAGCATCATCGCCAACTACATCGGAAACAGCGACAATGCGGCCTTCGTGGAAATGATGAACCAGAAAGCCAAGGAGATCGGCGCCGTCAACACCCATTTCGCCAACCCCCACGGCCTTCCCGATGACAATCAGTACACCACCGCCAAGGATCTTTACCTCATCACCAAATACGCCATGGACATGGATCCCATCTTCATGACCATCGCCTCCACCGAAAGCTACACCCTCCCCGCTACCAACAAGCATTCCCAGGAGCGGACCATTACCCACACCAACGCCATGATGAGCGAATCCCGGGGCGGCGCACAGTACTCCCCCTATGTTCACGGCATCAAGACCGGCGCCACCAATACCGGCCGGAACCTGATCTCTACCGCCACGAAGGACGCTTACTCCTACACCCTCGTCACCTTAAACGCCCAGCGCTATTACGACAACGGCGACGAGATCACCGACAACCAGTCCTTCGTCGACGCAAAGCAGCTTTACGATTGGGCCTTTAAAAACTGGGCCGTCCGTTCCGTCTTAAAGACCTCCACCCCTCAGGGCGAAATCAAGGTGGAGCTTGCCAAAGACAAGGACTCCATCCCCGTCTACCCCGCCGAAGAGGTGGATTACCTGATGAAGCAGGATATCGATATGTCCGCCCTCCAGCGGATCATCGACCTGCCCGAATCCGTAGACGCCCCCATCACCGAGGGACAGGTTCTGGGCACCATGGAGCTGAAGCTGGCTGATGTGACCATTGCAAAGGTGGATCTGGTCGCCGGCGAATCCTTGGAGCGCAGCGGCTGGCTGGAATTTTTGCGGAACGTCAAGGGCTTCTTCACCTCCGTCTGGTTCAAGCTGATCATCGTGGCGATCCTGCTGCTGATCGCCGCCTATATCGTTCTCGCCATCCTCTACAACAACCGGAAACAGCGCCGCCGCAAGAGCAAGCGCCGCTTCTGATCCAAAGCAAAACGCTCCGGAAAAATTCCGGAGCGTTTTCTTCGTTTCATGAAAACAGCCTCCTCTGCTTTCCCGGCAGAGGAGGCTTTGTGCTTTGAGAATTATTCAATTTCGATGCGGTTACGGGCGGCAATGGCGGCTTTCTCCTTCTTGGGAACCGTCACCTGAAGCACACCGGCGTCATATTTGCACTTGATGTCCTCCACGGTCACATCCCCGACGTAGAAGCTGCGGCTGCAGGAGCCTGCATAACGTTCCCGACGGAGGTAATGTCCGTCCTCGCCCTTCTCGTCCTTATCAAGACCCTTGGCGGCAGTCACCGTCAGGTATCCGTCGTGAAGCTCCACATTGACCTCGTCCTTCTTGAAGCCGGGGAGATCGATGTCCACCACATAGGCGGAATCCGTTTCCTTCACGTCGGTCTTCATCAGATTCTTGGCGTTTTTCCCGTACAGGGGATTCCGTCCGCCGAAGAGGTTTTTCTCAAACGCATCGTCAAAAAAGTCATCGAAAAGATTCTCACCAAAAACACTAGGCAGCATATGTCATTCCTCCAAAATACAATTCTTTGTATCCCTCGGGAGATCCTTATGACCTCTCTTTTGGTACAACTCTATTATAGCACAAAAATTAGCACTGTCAATAGCTGAGTGCTAATTTTCTCGAGAATTAACAAATTGTTCATATTTATCTTCTCCATCAAAAAGAAAGAGCCGATGGAGCCTGCGCATCACGCAGAAACCATCGGCTGATCATGCCGCTCTTTCCCGGACTCAAAGCGTCTTCCCTCTCTGATTCTCCCGGTACTCCTTCGGGCGGATCCCCTCATAACGGACAAACGCCCGCTTAAAGGACAGCTCGTTTTCGTACCCGACCTGCCTTGCCACCTCGGCAATGGGCGCATCCGATCCCCGCAGGTACTCCTTTGCCTTCTCCATCCGGATGCGGCAGAGATAGTCCACGAAGTTTATTTTCACCGCCGACTTGAAGATCCGGGAAATGGCGGAAACGGAAAGTCCCATCTGATCCGCCAGCACCTGCAGAGAAAGATCCGGGTTCTCGTAGTTTGCGTCCACATACCGTAGGATCTGCTGCCCGGTGCTCTCGCTTCGGCCGCCGTTTGAATAGGACGCCCGGCCGCAGATCCGCAGAGCAAGCTCCGTTAAGTACTCCCACTGCTTGTCGCTGTTCGACTGGGCAAAATCTTCCTCCAGAAAATCGGAAGCCTCCGCCGTGTCCATTTCCAGCTCGCTCATCAGCCGCAGAAGGGTGTCAAACACCATGGTGACCACCTTCATCTGCTGGGCAGGGGACAGGTTCCGCCAGTCGTTTTCCAGCCGCAGCTCTTTTAAGATTCTTCCCGCCGGCTCGGCGTTCCCAAGCTTTAAGTTGTTGACCAGCTGCAGCTCCCAGTCCGTGGGATAGTAGCACCGGGAGGCCGGCAGGTGCCGCTGCGCCCCGCCGGAGAACTGCAGGCTGTTGCTCCGTTCCTTGGCGGACTGGTAGGATTTGCTGATGCCTAAGATCCCCCGTTCCTCGCTTCCGCAGGACACCTGCAGCGGCACGTTCATCTTCTCCGCCACATACCGGGGCAGCTTTTCGGCAAGCTCCTTTGCCACCTTCCGTCCGCCGCTTTCCGGGAAGGTCAGGATGGCCACCAGATCCTCGTCCAGCGTCTCCATCAGGTCGAAGTGGAGCTTTTCGGCAAGCAGCGCCGCTTTCAGATGCAGGAACAGTGTGAACCGCTTCTCTCCTCTCGCCTCCGGGCAGCGGAAGACCAGCACCGTAAAGTACTGGCTGTCCTCATACGGCACCTGTAGCTTTGCCATCTGCTCCTCGACCTCATGACTATCGAAGCAGCCGTGAAGGAGGTTGAAAAGGAGGTTCTGCCGCGCCGAGTTTTCGTATCGGCTCACCAAGGCGCTCAGTTCCGCCTTTTCCGCCGTCAGACGATCCAATTCGCTGCCGATGGCCTGAAATTCTGATTCTTCGTTCCGATCCCCGCCGATGCGGTTGACCAGGTTCCGGATGGGCCGATAGCTGACCGCCGCCAGCAGATACGCCGCCACCAGTCCCAGAAACAGTACCACCAGCACCGCCAAAAGCGCCGCCATCACCTGCTCGAACTGCCCTGCCGGCCGTGCCTTTTTAAACGCCGCCTGATAGCTCCACGGAAACATCTCCGAATCACTTTTTCCCCGGAATCCCGGCGTCTCCATTCCTGCGGCGTCATAATGGTAAAGGACGCCTCCGTCCCCATCGGTCATGGAAAAATCCAGCAGATCGCTGAAATGCAAACCCTCCAGATAAGCGTCCATGGTGTCTTTTCCGATGCGGATCAGCAAAACTGCCCGGGCGTTATTCAAAATATCCAGACTCTGCAGCACCAGAAGGTCATCGGAATCGGAAATCACTCCGCTGTTTCCGGCATTGACCACCCGGAAACGGGCGTTCCCCTCCAGTAAAGTCTTCAGGGCTTCCTGCCCTTCCCTGCTTTTGACCCCGACGATATCCAGAATCTGCTCCATACTCCCCCATCCTGCAGGGGAAACCGCCTCATCCTTCATGGGAAGCAGAACGGCGATTCCGTCGGCAATTCCCAAAGACGCCTTATGAATCAGAAGCTCCTGACAGACGTCGTTCTGGTGTACCTTGTCAAAGTACCGGTTGATGATCTCGGAGCTGGAACGAACCCGCTGAACCCAGTTCGATGCCAGCAGCCGATCTCCCAGATTGGTGATGTCGAAAAATTCCCGATCCACAGCAGCGCTGACGGAAGAGAGGCCGTCTGCATAAATACCTTCCTCCCACTGGCGGTTTTCTTTCCACATCTGGGTCACAAAAAGGGTGCAGAACACTGCAATGGGAACGAAAAGGATCGCAAAATAAGAAAGCACCATTTTCCGGAACAGCCTGCTTTTCCAACGATTTTTCATCGCCCCATCCCCTTTTTCTCACCCTTTTAAAAACGCAAGCAAGGGAAAACAGGCAAAACGCCCGTTTTCCCTTTGCCAGTATAGCATGTTCAGCCGGAATTGTCCACTTATTTCGCTTCGTTGAACCGTTTCAGCTGATCGTTTTCGATCTCAAGGATCTCGTCAAGGCCCAGATCCTTCAGCTCTGCCATATAGGAATCCCAATCGTCCAGAGACTTCTGTCCCAGAATCAGCTGGGTAGCCAGCTCCTTGGTGTAGGTGTCGAGGTCGGTTTTCAGCTCAGTCTTCCGCTCCAGCTGCTCCGCGGTAGGCAGAGCCAGATGGCAGTCGTTAGACAGCGGGAAAGAAGGCTCGTGGCCGATGATAGACTTCTGGAACTCGGCTTTTCCGCCGCCGCGAGCTTCGATCTCCGTTTCCATTGCGGCAAACCGGATCTTCGGGAACGCAGCGTTGCCCCACAGCCAGTCGCCCTTGACGGTGCCGTTCTTTGCGCACTCTTCCCAGTGGGCGTTGTCGATGTTGGGCAGGTACTGGTTCTTTCCGTCCACGACCTCATAGGTCAGACCCTCGATGCCCCAGTCCTCCAGCATCTCAGCCTCTTCGCAGTAGAAGGAGTCGAGCAGTGCGCCGGCCGCTTCCAGATTGGTGCAGGCTTTGGTGAAGGCCCATGCGCCGGTCACATACTCGGCGGATTCGATGGCGATGGAGGGCTCGATGCCGTCCACCGCCTTCAGAGCGGCGATGGGCTGAAAGTAAACCTCGGTGTCGGCATTGACGGAGGGCTCCAGCCATGCCTGCATGGCATAGGTAAAGGTCGCACCCACCTTGTTCTCGGCCATCTTCTGATCCTGCAGATCGCTGGTGGTAGCACCGATCAGTGCGGGATCCAGGATGCCGTCGTTGACCAGCTGATTCAGGTACTTGAAGTAATCCTTCACACCGTCCTGATACCACGGCGAGACTACCTTTCCGTTGGTCAGATCCACGGAGGTCAGACCGGCGCCCAGACCGAACCACTGAGCGATGCCGTTGGAGAAGGTAGAAGGATCGAAGGCCAAGATCTCATCCGCAGCGCCGGAACCGTTCACGTCCTGATCCCGGAAAGCCAGCATAACCTGACGGAATTCCTCCGCCGTGGTGGGAGCGTCCATCTTCACGATGTCCAGCCAGTCCTGACGGATGGCGATCATCATGCAGGTGGAGGCGTTTTCCCCGCCGTAGGTGGTGCGCTGTGCGATAGGCAGCCAGTACATATTGCCGTCGGCAGCGGTGCAAGTGCCCTTTACAAAGGGGACTTTTTCATCAATGAAATTCTTTGCAGTACCGTCGCCTTTTTCCAGAAGCTCGTTGATGGGAAGCAGGATCCCCTGATTGGCAAGGTTCAGGCGGGTGGTGGCGTCCAGCTCAGAAATGTTTGCAAAGTCGGGCAGATCGTTTGCGGAAGCCATCCGGGTCTGGATGGTGACCTTATATTGATCCCGGGGAACAATTTCCATTTCCACTGCTACGCCGTGGTCGGTCATCCGCTGCTCCAGAGCCTGCCACACCGGATATTTTTCCCGATCGGCCAGCTTTAAGTAGGCGTTGTCGGACTCGGGGGTCAGGACTTTCAGGGTCGTGACCCCGCTCTGGGTGTTGCTGCTGTCGGAAGCGGGGGTGCTGTTAGAGGGGGCGCTGCCGGAAGAAGAAGTTCCGGAATCGCCGCAGCCGGCCATAGCCGCTGCAGACATCATTGCCACCATGGCAATGGCCAGAGATTTTTTCAGATAGCCTTTCATTACAAGAACCTCCTGTTGTTTATGAATGGCGGATCACCGCCTGAGTAACAGATTAACCCTTCAGAGAGCCCAGCATAACGCCCTTCACGAAATATTTCTGGAAGAAGGGGTAAACGAAGATGATGGGAAGGGTGGTGAAGATGATCATGGAATAGCGGATCTGCAGGTTGGAAAGCTTCTGCCGGGCCAGAACCTCGGCGGCCTCGGCGGACACCTGAGAGAAGTCCACGTTCTGCTGCACCAGCACCCGGCGCAGATAAAGCTGCAGCGGCTGCAGGGTCTCTTTGGGCAGATAGACCATGGGCCGGAACCAGTCGTTCCACACGCCTACCACCGTGTAAATGGCAAGCACTGCCAGGATCGGCTTTGCCAGGGGCAGATAAATCTGCGTCATGATCTTGAAGTGGTTGGCGCCGTCGATCTTTGCAGCTTCCCGCATATCCTCGGGGATGGAGCGGAAGTAGGTGTGGCAGAGGATGATGTTCCAGATGTTCACCGCTCCCGGTATGATGATCGCCCAGATGTTGTTGTAAAGCCCCAGCTTGGTCATGACCAGATAAGTGGGGATCAGTCCGCCGCTGAAATACATGGGAATCAGCAGGAAGATGGTGACCACCTTCCGGCCGATGAGCCGGTTGCTGGTCAGCGGGTAAGCGCAGAGGGTGCAGACAACAAGCATCAGCACCGTGTCCGACACGACATAAAGGAGCGTGTTCAGATACGACCGCCACAGGGAACCATCCTGAAACAGCAGCTTGTACGAGTCCAGATAAAATCCCTTGGGATAGAGATAGACCTGCATGGACGCCGCCTGCAGCGGGTCGCTGATGGAGAGGATAAAAACGTAATACATGGGATAGAGGGTCACCAGACAGATAATGCCCAGCACGATGTAAATGATCACATCGGCGACACGGCTGCCTTCCCGGATCCGGTTGGTTTGAGCCATAAGATCCCGCCTTTCCTGAAATTCGGCTCAAAAGAGCCCGTAATTGGTCACCTTGTTGCTGAAGGCATTGGCAATGAAGACCAGAACAAAGTTGATAACCGAAGAGAAGATGCCGACAGCCGAAGTGTAGCTGAACTTTCCGTCCTCTAAGCCCACCCGGTAAATATAGGTCCCGATTACGTCGGCGGTGGGATAAGTCGCAGTGTTATAAAGAAGCAGGATCAGATCGGTGTTGGATCCTAAGATTCCGCCCACTGCCATAATAAACATCATAGCGATGGTGGGAAGGATCGACGGGATGGTCACATACCACATCTGCTGGAGCCGGTTGGCTCCGTCCAGTCTCGCCGATTCATAAAGAGCCGGATCAATGGAGGACATGGTAGAAAGGTAAAGGATGCTGTTCCAGCCGAAGGACTTCCAGATATTCGTAATGGTATAGACCACCGGAAACGCCGTCGGCGACGTGTTCAGCGGCGTTGCCGTCCCTCCAAAAAGGGCGATGACCTTGTTGATGATCCCTCCGGTATCGATAAACGAAAGGACCATGCCTGCCACGACTACCGAAGAGATGAAGTAGGGCAGGTAAGAGGCGGTCTGGACGAACTTCTTGAACCGCAGCTTCTGTACCTCATTCAAAAGAAGTGCAAACACAATCGGAACCCAGAAGCCGAACACCAGGTTGTACACGCTCAAGAGGATGGTGTTCCGCATCAGTCGGCCGAAGTATTTACCGCTGATGAAGGTGGCAAAGTGCTTGAAGCCCACCCATTTGATCTTCTCTGTCAGCGAGAAGAAGGGCATTCCCGGCGAGTAGTCCTGAAACGCAATGACCAGCCCGTAAAGCGGCAGGTAGCACATCAGAAAAATAAGGACCAGCACCGGCAGCATGATCAAATACAATTCCACATTTTCATGGAGCTGTTCCTTACTGTACTTTCGCCGGCGTTTTCCTCCGGCAGATCGTTTTTCCGCCGCAGAAACGGAAACGGACATTTGGATTCCTCCTTTTGTCGAAAAGCTACGAAATTCTTTTGGCTTTTCTTGAGCCTTGCTGTGCTTTTTATTATATTCGTCTTCTTTTCCAGTGGCAAGGAGTGATTTTTTTACATCCTGTACACTTTTTGTTGACAAATCGAAAAAAATCCCATAACTCCTGCGCTTTTCGAATCATTTTTTCGGGATCTTCTCTCTTTTTTTGCAAAAATTGTATTCCCTGCAAAAAAAGCATTCCCTAAAAAGGCTTTGTACGCCCTCACTTCGCTTCCAAAACTTTCCAATGAAAACAAGACCCCTTTAAGCCGAAACGTAAATCCGAAATTTTTCTTCGGAAGTACGCTCCGGCTTAAAGGGGTCTCGCTGTGATTAGAAGTCTTCGGAAAAATTTTGGCGCGGGAAAGACTTAAGGTTTCTCTTTCTCAACCAGCAGGTTTCCCTATCATTCTCACCGCACCAGTTCCCCGGTGGTCACGTCATAGATGCCGGCATCGATGATCCGCAGTTCGGGGATCACCGGAAGGGAGAGAAAACTAAGGGTCATGAAGGGATCGATCCCCTCTTCCACCCCCATGTCGTGGGCCATTTCCTTCATCCGGGCGGCGATCTCCTCCACATTCACCTTCCGGTCGTTGGTGAACAGTCCACCGATGGGCAGAGGCAGCGTCATCAGCGGCTTCCCGCCGGAAACCAGCGTATACCCGCCCTGGCACCGCTGCAGCTCCTTCGCAGCCGCCAGCATATCCTCATCGTTGTCTCCCACCAGGATCAGATTGTGGGAATCGTGGGCAATGGTGGATCCGATGGCGCCGCCCCGGAGCCCGATGCCTGAAACGATCCCTACCGCCACATGACCGTTCCTTCCATGACGCTCCACCACGGCGATCTTCAGAAGCCCGTTCACCGGTGTGAAATACCCGTCCTGCTCCGGCGGATCCATCAGGAGCTTCTTCGTGACGATCTCGCCGGGAATGATTCCAATCACCGGAAAGTCCGGCCGCACCGGCAGCTTCAGCTGCTCTTTCGTCAGCTCCGGCAGCTTCACCGTCCGCTTTAAGAACGGATTGCACCCATGATTGGGAAGGGCATAGGCCTCACCCTTCTTCCAGACCCGCTGCCCGCTGATATAGACTTCTTCCGGCTCTACCAGACTGAGGTCACTCAGCACCGCCAGATCCGCCAGATACCCCGGCGCAATGGCGCCCTGATTTTTCAAGCCGTACGCCTGCGCCGGATTGAACGTCGCCATCCGGATGGCTTCCACCGGACGCAGCCCCAGCTCGATGGCCCGCCGGACGCAGAAGTTGATGTGGCCGTTTTTCCGGACGTCGTCCAAGTGCCTATCGTCGGTGCAGAACAGAAACCGATCCGTGGGGAGCTTCTCCCTTACGATGCCGCTGACGATGGCGTCCAGGTTCCGGGCTGCCGTCCCCTGCCGGATCTGGACATAAAAGCCCAGCTCCACCCGCTCCAGAGCCTGCTCAAAGGTGCTGCACTCGTGATCGGTGGCGATGCCCGCCAGCCGGTAGGCATTTAAGGATTTCCCCGTGACCCCCGGCGCATGGCCGTCAATCCGCTGGAACATGGAGAGCTTCTCCATCATTTCCGGGTCGCAGGCAAGGACGGAGGGAATGTCCATGACCTCCCCCAGCCCGAACAGCGTATCTTTCCGCAGTGCCCGCCGCATTTCGGAAGGGCCGAAGTCCGCCCCGTTTGTTTCCAGCGCATTGGCAGGCACGCAGGAGGGAGCCATCCAGTGGACCCTCGGAGCGATCCCCCGGCTTTCCTGCGTCATGTATTCCAGGCCCCGCATCCCCGCCACGTTTACGATCTCGTGGGGGTCGGCGATCACCGTCGTCGTCCCGCAGGGCACGATCCGCTCCAGAAAAAGCCGGGGCGACACCAGCGATGACTCAAAATGCATATGGGCGTCTACCAGCCCGGGGATCAGGAATTTCCCCGTCAGGTCCACCTCTTCCTCGCCGGAATAGCTTCCCACACCAACAATGTACTCGCCGGCCACCGCCACGTCCGCCTGCCGGAGCCGTCCGGTGAACACGTCGGCGATCACGGCGTTTTTAAAGACCAACGGCGCCTTTTTCCGTCCTTCTGCAATCTGCATCTGTTCCCGATCCATCTTTTTTCCTCCTCATTCTTTCTCTTTTTCAAAGCCCGATCCCCGCTTTCGGCAGTTTTCCCGGAATTCTCTGGGCGACGCCCCCACATACTTCCGAAAGATCCGGCTGAAGTAAAGGGCGTTTTCGTACCCCACGACCCCTGCAATCTCCCCGATATTTAAAGAAGAGGACGCCAGAAGCTCCTTTGCCTGATTTAAACGGATCCCGGTCAGGTACCGCTGGGGCGTCATCCCTGTCCGCTCCCGGAAGCAGCGGATCAGCCAGCTCTCACTGATGCTGAACCGCCGGGCGCATTGCCGCACTTCAATTTCCTTCTGGAAATTTTCGTGGAAGTAGGCTAAGATCTCCTCCACCCGGCTTTCCGGGCCGCCTGCTTCCTCCCTGCTGCACCGGCCAATCCGGGAAAGCAGCTCCATACCCTTTCCGGCGCAGATGGCGGAAAAACCGGGACGTTTCAGCTGCAGCTCCCGGATGATGCTGTCGAAAAGCTCCGGATACACCGCCCTTGGCCGGACATGGAAGGTCTCCCCCGCCATACCGGCGCTTTTGAGGATCTCCTCCACCCTCCGGCCGGTAAAGTGCATCCAGTAAATATCCGTCCCGTCGGAAAGGTGGTAGTTATAGTCCTGCGCCACACCGGGACGATAGAGGACACCCTCCCCTTCTCCGGCTTTGAAAAGGCCGGTCTCCAGGAAAAATTCCCCCACGCCGCCGATGACGTAGAGAAGCTGGTAATCCGCCCGCCCCTCCGGCCGCACCGTGTGATAGGAGGGCTGCTGCAAAAGCTTATAATGCCCGCAGCCGGTGACTAAAAAATCCTCGTCGCTGCTGACGATCTCTTCGCTGGGCTCCGAAAGGTAGCCGGTAAGCTGAAACAAAGCCTTCGCTCCCTTTAAAAATTCTTTTCTCTATTGTACTCCTGCCGGAAGGATTTGTCCAGCACATTTCTTCAACTTTGTGCATATTTTCGCCTATCTTCTTCATTGTACCGGCTCCAAAAATCCGCTATAATGAGGATGGATCTTTACGGATCCCGATTGTCCACTTTGTTTTAAGAGGTGAATTTATGCTCGTCGAAAATTTCTTTGAAAATCTTCAGGTGCTCCACCTGAACACCATGGAAAACCGGGCGTACTTTATCCCCGTCTCCGAGGGTCACGCCCCTACCAAGAGCCGGGAAGAGTCCGACCGCTTCCTCCTTCTCAGCGGGGAGTGGGATTTCCGCTACTACGAAAACGTCCGGACTTTGTCCGAACCCTTCTGGACGGAAGGCTTTGACCGTTCTTCCTTTGAGAAGATCCCCGTCCCCTCCGTCTGGCAGAACCACGGCCACGACCACCACCAGTACACCAACGTAAGCTTCCCCTTCGCCTTTGATCCCCCTTATGTGCCCCTTGAAAACCCCTGCGGCGCCTATGTCCGGGATTTTGAGGTGACCGATCTGGACGGCGAGTTCTTCTTAAATTTTGAAGGCGTCGATTCCTGCTTCTACCTCTGGGTCAACGGCTCCTTTGTAGGCTACAGCCAGGTCTCCCACTCCACCAGCGAGTTCCGTGTCACCCCCTTCTTAAAGAAAGGCGTCAACACCGTGGCTGTCCTGGTGCTGAAATGGTGCGACGGCAGCTACTTTGAGGATCAGGACAAGCTCCGGATGTCCGGCATTTTCCGGGACGTTTACCTGCTCCGCCGGGCGGAAAATCACATCCGGGACCTGACCGTCCGAACGCCCCTTTCCGACAACTACACCAAAGCAAAAGTTGAAGTTTCCTTTGCTTTTTATAAGGAAAGCGCTCCCGTTTCCTATACCCTGACCGCCCCCGACGGCAAGGGAGTCGCCTCCGGCACCGTCCGGAACGGCGCCCTTTCCATCGACGTCCCCTCCCCCGACCTCTGGAATGCGGAACACCCCGCCCTTTACACCCTGGCGCTCACCAGCTGCGGCGAGACCATCTATCAACCGGTGGGTCTCCGGGAGATCAAAAGGGACCGGAACATCGTCCTCTTGAACGGCGAAACGATCAAGTTCCGGGGCGTTAACCGCCACGATTCCGACCCCTTCGTAGGCTATGCCGTGACCCCGGCTATGATGGAAAAAGACCTGCGCCTGATGAAGGAAGCAAACGTCAACGCCATCCGCACCAGCCACTATCCCAACTCCCCCCTCTTCACCGAGCTGTGCGACCGTTACGGCTTCTATGTGATCGGGGAAGCGGACAATGAGTGCCATGGCGTCGTCTGCTTACTTGGCCCCGACAGCTACTTAGAAAAATACCAGCTCCTTGCCCGGGATCCTGATTGGGCAGAAACGGTCCTGGACCGGGTACAGCGTTCCGTGATCCGGGACAAGAACCACCCCTGCGTGGTGATCTGGTCCATGGGCAACGAAGCAGGCTACGGCATCTGCTTTGAAAACGCCCTCCACTGGACGAAAGAATACGATCCCACCCGTCTGACTCACTATGAACGTGCCAGCGAAGACGAAGCCCGGAAAAACCCCGATCTTGACTTCATCAGCCGAATGTACCCCGATACGAAGTACTGCAGAAACCTTCTGGACAACGAAAAAGAGAAGCCCTTCATCCTCTGCGAATACATCCACGCCATGGGCAACGGCCCCGGAGACGCCGAAGACTACCAGCAGATCATCGAGAAGTACGACAACTTTGTCGGCGGCTTTGTCTGGGAATGGTGCGACCACGCCGTTTATATGGGCAAGACCAACGAGGGTAAGCCTAAATACTACTACGGCGGCGACTTCGGCGAGTTCCCCCAAGACGGAAACTTCTGCATGGACGGCCTGGTCTACCCCGACCGCACCCCCTCCCCCAGCCTGAAGGAGTTCAAAAACGTCATCCGTCCCCTGCGGATCACCGCCGGTGATCTCGAAAAAGGCGAGTTCCTCTTCCGGAACATTTTGGACTTCACCAATACGGCCGACCTCCTTACCGTAAAATATCAGGTGGTTCAGGATGGAACCGTAGTGTCCGAAGGGGAGATCTCTGACCCTGACGTGCTGAACATCCCGCCCCACACCGAAAGCATCGTTTCTCTGGGCACTTTGCTCCCCGCAGGCGGCACGGTCACGGTGGATTTCACGCTAGTTCAGAGCGTTGACCTTCCCCTGACGAAGAAAGGTCACATTCTTGGCACCGATCAGGTGATCGTCTCCGAAAGCGCACAGAACGCACGCCTGACCCGGATCCTCTCCTCCGACGCAAAGCAGGGCGACGTCCTCTATCGGGAGACTGACCGGGAAATCATCGTCACCGGCAGCCACTTCCGCTACGTCTGCAGCAAGGAAACCGGCCTTTTCACCTCCATGGTCTATGACAACCGCACCCTTCTGGAAAAGCCCATGGAATATAACATCTGGCGTGCTCCTACCGACAATGACCGCAACGTCAGATTCGAGTGGGAAGCAGCCGGCTACAACCGCATCCTCCCCCGGGCCTATACCGCCAGTGTAACCAAAACGGACGGCTCCGTGGTGATCCGGCTGACTGCCGCCCTGACTGCCCTCGTCACTCAGCCTATGGTGCGGATGAACGTCACCTGGACGATCTCCCCCGACGGCGCTCTGATGGCGGATATTGACGCCGTTTCCGCCGAATATATGCCCTATCTGCCCCGGTTCGGTCTGCGGTTCTTCCTGCCGGAAGCCATGAACCGTGTGGAATATTTCGGCTACGGCCCGGAAGAAAGCTACATCGACAAGCACCGTGCCTCCCATCTGGGGCGGTTTGAAACCTGCACCGACTGCCTCCACGAGAACTACTTAAAACCTCAGGAGAACGGCAGCCACTGGAACTGCCGCTATGTGAAAATCGGCTGCGGCTGCACCGAGCTTGCCGTTTACGGAAATCCCTTCTCCTTCAACGCTTCCCCCTACACGCAGGAGGAGCTGACAAACAAGAAGCACAACTTCGAGCTGCAGAAGAGCGGCCACACTGTCCTCTGCCTGGACGGGCAGATGAGCGGAATCGGCTCCAACAGCTGCGGCCCGGAGCTCCTTCCCCAGTACCGGGTGGGAGCAGAACCCATCACTCTTCACCTGACCCTGAAGCCTTTAACGAAATAACTCTCCCATAAAAGATCCGCCTGCAGAGCACTTTTCCTGCAGGCGGATCCTCCTTTTCCGGAATGGTTCAGCACACAAAAAGAGGTGCGGAAAATCCGCACCTCTTTTGCACATTTTGAAAGGTCAGACACCGGAGTAAGCGGAAAAACCGCCGTCTACGGGGATGACTACGCCGGTAACAAAGCTGGCTGCGGCGTTGTTCAGAAGGAACATCAGCGCACCGACCAGCTCTTCCGGCTTGCCGAACCGCTCCATGGGGGTAGCGGCAAGGATCTTGCCGGTCCGGGGAGTAGGGGTTCCGTCCTCGTTGAAGAGGAGAGCCTGGTTCTGCTTGGTCACAAAGAAGCCGGGAGCAATGGCGTTGACCCGGATGCCCACCTTGGAGAAGTGGACGGCCAGCCACTGGGTGAAGTTGGAAATGGCGGCCTTTGCGCCGGAATAGGCGGGGATCTTGGTCAGGGGAGTGTAGGCGTTCATGGAGGAGATGTTCAGGATGTTGCAGCCCTCCCGGGTCAGCATATCCTGTGCAAACACCTGGGTGGGGATCAGGGTGCCTAAGAAGTTCAGGTTGAAGACAAAGCTCACGCCGTCTTTATCGAGGTTGAAGAAGTTGGCGATGTCCTTGTCGATGTCGCCGGGGAAGTAATACTCGTTGGCGGTGGTGGCACGGGGATTGTTCCCGCCGGCGCCGTTGATGAGGATGTCGCAGGGGCCGAAGTCCGCCAGAACAGCCTTGTGGACCTCTTCCATGACTTCCTTGTCAAGGACGTTTGCCTTGTAGGCTTTTGCGGCATAGCCCTCGGCGGTGATCTCGTCGGCCACCTTCTGGGCAGCTTCCAGATTCAGGTCGAGGATGGCGGTCTTTGCGCCGCACTGAGCTAAGACTTTTGCGAACATGGAGCAAAGCACGCCGCCTGCACCGGTGACCACTGCAGTCTTGCCGGACAGATCCAGATCAAAGGGCAGATTCATGAAAATTCTTCCTTTCAGTTGTCGGTTTTTTCCAGAGCTTCCCAGATGCCATTCAGGTAAGTGGCGCCCAGAGCCCGGTCAAAGAGGCCGTAGCCGGGTTTCCCGGTCTCGCCCCAGATCATGCGGCCGTGGTCGGGACGGAGATAGCCGTCAAAGCCGTTCTTATGCAGGGCTTTCATGATGGCCACGATGTCCAGAGAGCCATTGGCGGATAAATGCCCGGTCTCCTCAAAGCTGCCGTCGGGAAGGATCTTCACATTCCGGACGTGCATAAAATGGATCCGGCCCATGGCAGAATACTTGTCCACCATGTGGGGGATGTCATTTTTCGCAGAGCAGCCCAGAGAGCCGGTGCAGAAGGTCAGGCCGTTGGCGGGGCTGTCCACCAGCTTTAAGAAGCGATCCAGATTCTCCTCACAGGTGATGATGCGGGGCAGGCCGAAGATGGGCCAGGGCGGGTCGTCGGGATGGATGGCCATGTTGATGCCGGCTTCCTCCGCAACGGGGATGACTGCCTCAAGGAAGTACTGCAGGTTCTTCCACAGATCCTCCTCGGTAATCTTGGCGTACTCGGCAAAAACGGCGGCAAGGCTTTCTTTCGTGTAGCTGGCGTCCCAGCCGGGAAGGCTCAGCTCGCCGGTCAGGGGATCCATCTTCTCCAGCTGATCTTTATAATAGACCAAGGAGGTGGAGCCGTCGGCAGCCATTTTGTCCAGCTGCGTCCGGGTCCAGTCAAAGACGGGCATGAAGTTATAGCAGATGCATCGGATGCCGGCTTCGCCCAGACGGCGGATGTTTTCCTGATAGTTTGCGATGTAGCGGTCCCTTGTGGGCTTGCCCAGCTTGATGTCCTCATGGACAGGAACGCTTTCGATGACCTCAAAGTGCAGTCCGGCGTCCTCGGTGTCCTTTTTCAGAGCGGCAATGCTCTCCCGGCTCCAAAGCTCTCCGGGGGGGACGTCATAGACGGCGGTGACGATGCTGTGCATATTCGGGATCTGGCTGATATAACGGAGGGAAATGGGATCATCCGGTCCGTACCAGCGGAATGACAGTTTCATACGCAGAACCTCCTTTATACTTTGATTATACTCGATTAAAAAGCAAGATAAAAGACAGATATTGCTTGACATATTGTGATTCTTGCTATATTATCAAAGTAGTCCTTTTGAAGAGAGGAGTCTTTCCGTGAAAAGTCCCGTCCGCCCGTTCAGCACCCGGCAGAAGATGCTGGATTCGGATTTTGAGATCTACCGTTACCGGGATTCCTATTTGAGCGAGGTGGAGCTGCACCACCACGATTTCTACGAGGTGTACTTTTTCCTTTCGGGCAGCGTCACCTACATCATCGAAAGCCGGAAATATCAGATGAAGCCCGGGGACGTGCTGCTCATCTCCCCGTTGGAGCTGCACCAGCCGGTGATCCAGCCGGGCAAGGAACCTTACGAACGGGTGGTGCTCTGGGTCAACCGGAACTTTTTAAAGGAGCTGTCCAGCGAAGCCACGGATCTAACCGCCTGCTTTGATCTGGAGTCGCCCCGCCATGCCAATCTGCTGCGCCTGGACGCCGTGACCGCCCGGCGGCTGCAGGATATGGCAGACGTGCTCATCAATGAGCGTGCCGCCCGGAACTTCGGCTGGGATCTGAACAGCCAGGCGCTGTTGGTCCGGATCTTCGTGGAGCTGAACCGGCAGCTCATGGAAGCACCGGCAGGCTTTGAGGTGCCAGAGGAGTCCGGCGGAATCATTTCCGAAGTGCTTCGATACATCAACGAGAATTTCAACAACGAGATCTCCCTTGATTCCCTTTCGGATCACTTTTTCATCAGCAAGTACCACCTTTCCCGGGAGTTCAAGCGGTCGGTGGGTACCTCCGTCTACCGCTACATCATCCAGAAGCGGCTCATCATGGCCAAACAGAAAATGCTGGCGGGAATGAGCCCCACCGATGTCTACTGCAACTGCGGCTTCGGAGATTATGCAAACTTCTACCGTGCCTTCCGGTCGGAATACGGGATCTCCCCGAAAGAATTCTGCGAGGAATCCCTGCGACGATAGTCATGACCCCCGGCTGAGCCGGGGGCTTGAGAAAGCCCTAGAAGGGCATAACA
>ERZ827363.1209-NODE-1209-length-25974-cov-4.730468_pt1 | contig 25974 bp, 24 predicted proteins | sample MGYA00519776_ERZ827363 | MGnify/ENA primary metagenome ERZ827363 (study PRJEB31778, sample SAMEA3449288) | human gut metagenome | biome: human gut; feature: human-associated habitat; material: faeces | place: United Kingdom | collected 2010/2012 ...
GGCAGGCGGTCAGGTCGGCGGGCTCCAGCACGGTCTTGCGGTAGGCCCAGGCGTATTCGACCCGGCGCTTCCAGAAAGCGGCATCAAAGGTGTCGTTGGCGTTGCGGGAGATGAGCCGCACCCGGATCTTGGATTTCCCGTTGTAGAACCCGGTGCCTAAATAAGCCCCTTTCGAGCCCACCACGTCCACCAGATCCCCATCGGAGCACTCCGGCGGAGCCGTTATTTCGGTGTCATAGATCCACGGATGCCCGGATTCCACGCTGTGCTGCGCTTTTAACGTCACCTTGGCAAAGGGATAGGGTCGAAGCTGTTTCATCTTATGCGTCCTCTTTTCTTGCGGGATCCGCCGGGCCTTCCGCCGTTTTTTCCAGTTCCCGATATTTCTGATAAAAGTAAGAGATGATCTCCTTCCGCTTGACGATGCCGATAAACACGCCCCGGTCGTCTACCACGGGGACAAAGTTCTGGTTCAACGCCTTCCCTACCAGATCCTCCATGGTCACGTCGATCCGCACCGGCTGATACCGGGTCAGCCTGGGGATCTCGGAGATCGGCAGGTTCTCCGCCTGTTTTAGGTCCAGATCAAAGCGGTTCTTCGCCGCCCATAAAAGATCCCCCTCTGTGATCGTCCCGGAGTAGCTCCCGTCCCTTGCGATCACCGGGATGGCCGAGTAGCGGTGATGCTCCATTTTCTCCAAAGCCTGCCGCATGGTAAAATCGTCAAACAGATAAGCGACGTCGTTTTTCGGCGTCAGAAAAAGCAAAATGTTCATGTGTATCCCTTTATGTATGTTTTTAAAAATAAAATGCTGATAAGTCCCCGCCATGGCCGCAAAAACCGAACATGGTACAGATTCATTATACCACGCCCCGCCCCATCTGGCGTGAATATTTTGTAAAAACAAAGAAAACCTCCATCTAAAAACAATTCATTTGCGCATTTTGCATAAAATAAAATAATTTCATGCATGATTTTCGTTTTTTAAGATAAAATCCAAAAAACCGCAAAAAAACTCTTGCATTTCTTTTTCCTCCATGCTATAATAAACAAGCACTCAGGAAAACAACCTGAAACAAACTGCTTGGGGGCGTAGCTCACCTGGGAGAGCGCTTGAATGGCATTCAAGAGGTAGTCGGTTCGATCCCGATCGTCTCCACCAAGTTCCGGAAACATCCGATGATGTTTCCGGATTTTTTGTATTTCCCGCACCTTCCGAAGGGAGCTGACTTTCATGAACCGCTTTGCCCGCTTTTTCCGATCCCATTTAGGGATCCACCTGACCGCCCTGATCTCCGCCGCCGTGATCGGGCTTTACTTCCTCCTCCGCCCCTGCAAAGGGCTGATGAATTTTCTGATCCGCTGGGTCACCACCCCCTATAAACAGGCGATGGCGGCTATCCTCTCCCTGCTGCCCTTCTCCATGGCGGAGCTGATCTGGGCAGTTGGGATCATCGGCGTGCCCATCCTGATCTTCCAGACCGTGTACCGGATGTTCCGCCCCGGCGGACGTCTCCGCCGGATCATCCTTTACCGCCGCATCGCCGGGCTCTGCGCCGCAGTTCTGACCGTCTACGCCGGCTTCTGCCTGCTGTGGGGTGTCAACTATTACGGCGACAGCTTTTCCGATAAAAGCGGCATTGAAGCCCTGCCTGTCTCCACCAATGACCTTGCCGCCACCACAAGCTATTTTGTGGAGCTGGTAAACGAGTACGCCCCTCAGGTGGAGCGGGACGAAGCCGGCTGCTTTTCCGTCAGCCGGGACGAAATCTTTTCGAAAGCCGGCAGCATCTACGACGCCGTCGGTGAGGAATTTCCCTTTCTCTCCGGCAGCCTCCCCACCCCCAAGCGGATCTTCTTCTCCAGGATCATGAGCTACGTCGACTTTACCGGCTTTTTCTTCCCCTTTACCGGTGAAGCAAACCTGAATACAGACAGTCCCGCCTGTCTCCTCCCCTCCACCATCACCCATGAGCTGGCGCATCAGAAAAACATCGCCCCGGAGCAGGAAGCAAACTTCGTAGCTATCCTCACTGCCTTAAAAAGTGGCGACCCCGTCTACTGCTACTCCGCCGCCCTCTTGGGCTATATCCATCTGAGCAACGCCCTTTACAAAGCCGACCGCATCGCATGGGAGCAGGTCTACGGCTCTCTGGATGCCCGGGTTCGGGCGGATCTTTCCGCCAACAACGCCTACTGGCAGCAGTTTCAGACTCCGGTGAACCAGGCGACCCAAACCGTCTATAACAGCTTCCTCCAAAGCTACGGCCAGGAGCTGGGCGTGAAGAGCTACGGCGCCTGCGTGGATCTGCTGGTGGCTTACTACTGCCCCGAGGAATAATGGAAAATATGCAAAACGCTCCGGAACGGCACCCAAAAACCGTTCCGGAGCGTTTTTTCTTTATTACAGCACCTTGGAGAGGAATTCCTTCGCTCTGGGGTGCTTCGGATTGCTGAAAAACTCTTCCGGATTGGAAGACTCCTCCAGAATGGAACCGCCATCCATAAAGATCACCCGGTTGGCGACCTCTCTGGCAAACCCCATCTCGTGGGTGACGCAGACCATGGTCATCCCGTCTGCCGCCAGATCCCTCATCAGCTGCAGCACCTCGCCTACCATTTCCGGATCCAGTGCGGAAGTAGGCTCGTCAAACAGCATCACATCCGGATTCATGGCAAGGGCCCGGACAATGGCGACCCGCTGCTTCTGCCCGCCGGAAAGCATGGCAGGATAGGTGTCCGCCTTATCCAGAAGCCCGATCCGGGAGAGCAGCTCTTTTGCCTGTGCGTCGGCTTCTTCCTTCGTCTTCAGCTTTAAAAGCACCGGCGCCAGCGTGATGTTCCCCAAGATCGTCAGATGGGGGAACAAATTGAAGTGTTGGAACACCATTCCCATCTTGCAGCGGAGCTTGTCCACGTCCGCCTTCGGGGCATTGATCTGCTTCCCCTCAAACCAGATCTCGCCGCTGTCCGGCATTTCCAAGAGGTTCAGGCACCGGAGAAAGGTGCTCTTCCCCGAGCCGGAAGGTCCTACTACGACGACCTTGTCGCCTTTGTTGACGGTGGTGGTGATTCCCTGGAGAACATGAAGCTCCCCGAAGGATTTTTTCAGATCCTTAATCTCGATCACTCTTCGCCAGCCTCCTTTCAAGCCGCCCGACCAGCGCCTGCAGAATCAGCACGATAATCAGATAAATGGCCGCTACCGCCAGCAGCGGCATGAATGCGCTGTACGTCCGGCCCCGGATGATGTCGCCGCCTTTGGTCAGATCCTGCAGGGCGATGTAGCCGGCGACGGAAGTTTCCTTCAGCAGGGTGATCATCTCGTTGCCCAGAGCCGGAAGCACATTCTTCACCGCCTGAGGCATGATGATCCTCCACATGGTCTGCCCATAGGTAAGCCCCAAGCTGCGGCCGGCCTCCATCTGCCCCTTATCAATGCTCATGATGCCGGAGCGGAAGATCTCCGCCACATACGCCGCCGAGTTCAAACCAAAGGCGATGATCGCTGCAATCACGCCGTTGATCCGTACCGACGCAAACACCACAAAATAAATAATCATCAGCTGGACTACCACAGGGGTGCCCCGGACCACCGTCAGATAGAGCTTCGCAAGCCCGTTCAAAAAGCCCAGCTTCCCCGTCCGATCGTGGGTCGTGCGAACCAGCGCCAGCAAAAAGCCGAAAACGACGCCCAGAACCAACGCACCCATGGTGATCATCAGCGTGTTCCCAAGGCCGCCTGTCAGGTACTTCCAGCGGTTGTCCTTAATAAAGTTCAGATAGAACTGGTCAGCGAAATTCTTCCACAGGTTCACGAACCAGCCCTTCACACTCAGCCAAAACGTTTCCAAGTCTGCGCCTCCTTTTTATCGAAGAAAACGGAAAAACGGAAAGGGGCAGACAAAGGGGTCTGTCCCTTTCCGGTGAGTTCCTGGGAAAGAGATTATTTCTTGACGACGATGACCTGAATGCCGGTGGCGTAGCTGTCGGTGAAGTTTACGTTCTGCAGCCGGTCTTCGGTAACGGTCATGCCTGCGGCGGCAAAGTCCGCCTTGCCGCTCTGGACGGCGGTGATGATGGCGTCAAAGTCCATATCGACCACTTCCAGCTCCTTGCCCAGCTTGTCGCAGATGGCTTTGGCAATGTCCACGTCCAAACCCACGACCTGATCGCTCTCATAGTATTCATAGGGAGGGAACGCAGCATTGGTAGCCATAATCAGCTTTCCATCATAGGTGATGCCTTCGGGAGAAGTGTAAGGAGAAGCGCTCTCGTCCTTGGTGATGTAGTAAGCGATCAGCTGATCCAGCGTACCATCTGCCTTCAACTCGGCGATAGCTGCGTTGAACTGATCCTTCAGCTCGTCGTTTTCCTTCGCAATGGCGATGGCGTAATCCTCCACCGTGTAAGGAGTGTCCAAAATCTTCAGCCCGTCGTTCTGCTCCACAAAGACCTTTGCAGGCTCGTTGTCGATGACCACGGCGTCAATCTTGCCCTGCTTGAGAGCGGTGACCGCTTCGATGCCGGTCTTGAATTCCTGGAGGGTAGCTTTGCCCAGCAGGCCGTCGCTGATGTCGTCCGCAATGTAGGTGGCGCCGGTGGTGCCGCCCTGAGCGCCGATGATGCTGTCTGCCAGATCATCCGCACTTTCGATCTTTTTGCCGGAGTTTCCGCAGGAAGCAAGGGACAAAGCAAGTGCCGCCGCTAAAATGCCGCTTAAAATTTTCGTGAATTTCATAAAAGCCATTCCTTTCCGATCTGTTTTTTACGTCATCAATACTTTACCACAACAAAACGGCAAATGCAAGAGCCGGACGGGAAAAAATTCAGTTTTTTCAAAACTTTATACAATCTTCCAGTTTCCTCCGTCTTTTTTTCTCTTCATTTATGCGATTTTATCGGATATTTTCGAAATATAAGATGTATATCGTTGTATATATTCAGCAATTGTGTGTATATACAGGTATAATATTCATTTATGCTCCGGTTCCGTATTTTTCGGATCTTTTCAAAAAACTTTCAAATCCGATTAAAAACTGTTTACAATCACAGAAAAGTCTGTTAAAATGAAGAAAGCGCCTGGAATTCGGCTGCATTTCAGGCTCTGTCGCTTTTTTAAGCGGTTTTCTTCTGACCGGACGGATTTTCTCCGCCCACGGAGGTTTTTATCAAAAAACGGATATGAAAACGAACAATTCCGATCCCATCCCAAGGAGGTGCCATTGTGTTCTTCTATCATCTACCGGACTCCGTCACGTCCGCCTTTGAGCAGCGGGGTGTTCCGGCCGACTCCATCCTCTACACGGCAAAAGCCGATGTTTCCAGAGAAAACCAATACGAAGAGATCTACCTGGCCCTGACGCGGGACGAGCTTTGCATCCTTTACGGACACGAACGATACTTAGGAAAGAAGCATCACGAGACCCGGATCCTCTACGATGTCAGCGATTACCGATCCATTCCGCTTGCGTCCATCAAAGAGGTCGTCATCGACAGGCTGTATACCGTCTCTTCCTTCATTCTGAAAACAGACGAAGAAGAATTCACGGTGTGCAGGCTGTCGCTTTCATCTGTGGGGCTTTTTGAAAAGTTCCGCTCCCGGATCCTTGCGCTCCGGGACAATACCCCCATCGACGACAGCGGCTTAAAAGACGAGCATCGGGTCTGCCCGAAATGCAAACGCCCCTACCCCAATCAGGAACGCACCATCTGTCCCAACTGCCTGTCCAACACGGTGTCCTTCAAACGGCTTTTAAAGGAATACCTTTCCCATAAAAAGGAAGCCGTCCTGATCTTCGCCCTCATCCTTGTGAGCAGCGTGCTGACCCTGATCGTTCCTCTCTTCTCCTCCCAGATGTTTTACGACCAGGTTTTAACGAAGCCGTCGGTCATAAATGGGACGGTCTACGGAAAATACTACGGGAAGCTGGCCATGGTGGTGCTGATGATCTTCGGAATCAAGCTCATCGCCTCCTTCTTCTCCTCCCTTTACGGCATCATCGTCTCCAAGATTTCCTGTGAGGTCTTAAATAATCTCCGGGTGAAGATCTTCTCGTCCATGCAGCGGCTGTCCATGAACTTCTTCGTGAGCAAGGCCACCGGCACCCTCATGACCCGCATCGACGACGACGCCGACTGGCTCTATTTCTTTTTCGTGGATCTGATCCCCTATTACATCGTCAGCGTCCTTACCGTCATCGGCCTGGTCGTAGTCATGTGTACCATAAGCCCCCTGCTGACCATCCTGATTTTTGCGTCCATCCTGCTGATCGGCTTCGCCATCCGGCACTTCCGCCGTTATATGAAGCGCCTGAACCGCCGGCAGCACCGGGCCATCCGCTCCATGAAATCGGTCATCACCGATTCTCTGGGCGGCCAGAAGGTGGTCAAGTCCTTCGCCCGGGAGGAGCAGGAGGTGGACCGCTTCGACAGCCGCAACGGCAACTACTTCAACACCCGCATGGTCTCCAGCTACTACGGTGCTTCCCGCTTTCCCCTTCTGCGGATGCTCTACCGGGTATCGGAGATCGCCATTTTCGGTCTGGGCGCCATCTTCGTGATCCGTGGGAACGTGACCTTAGGCGCTCTGACCACCCTTATCGCATACTCGGATATGGCGCTGAACTGCATCGAGTTCTTCATGAGTGCCGCTGATCGTTCCGCCCGGTGCTTGGACTCCGCCTCCCGGATGTATGAGATCCTGGACACCGAGCCCTCCGTCCGGGAAAGCGACCACCCCGTCCGCATGGAGCGGATGAACGGCGACATCTCCGTTAAAAACATCTCCTTTGAGTACGAAGTAGGCCGACCCGTCATCAAAAACGTCAGCTTTGACGTAAAAGGCGGCGAGATGATCGGCTTAGTCGGCCGCACGGGAGCCGGAAAATCCACCATCATCAACCTGATTGCCCGGCTCTACGATGTGACCGAAGGGGAGATCACCATCGATGGCGTGAACATCAAGGACATCGCCTTTGAAGACCTGCGCCGCAACATCGGCATCGTCACCCAGGAGACCTACCTCTTTATGGGCACCATCGCCGACAACATCCGCTACGCCCGCCCCGACGCCTCCATGGAGGAGGTGGTGGAAGCCGCCAAGGCCGCTTACGCCCACGACTTCATCCTCCGCTTCCCCGAAGGCTATGACACCAAGGTCGGGAACGGCGGCGTCCAGCTCTCCGGCGGCGAAAAGCAGCGGATCTCCATCGCACGGGCGATCTTACAGGATCCGGCCATCCTGATCTTGGACGAAGCCACTGCCGCCATGGACACCCAGACCGAACGGAACATCCAAAATGCCATCCAGCAGCTGCGGAAGGGCAAAACCATCATCGCCATCGCCCACCGCCTTTCCACCCTCCGGGATGCCGACAGCTTAGCGGTCATCGACGACGGCCGTCTGAGCGAAAAAGGCACCCACCGGGAGCTTCTGGATCTCCGGGGCGTTTACTATAACCTTCATAGGATCCAGCTCGATTCCCTGAAGTTCATCAATCAGGACTGACCGGGCAGGAAGGAGCAGATTATGAATGACTTGAACTATTTCGACCCCAAGGAGCTTTCCTTTTCCTTAAGCGATACCGGGATCCTCTCCCTGGACTGGAAGGGCACCCGCTATGACGCCGTCCAGCTGACCCGTCTCTTCCCCTTTCAGAACCCGGAGGAGTTCCTTTCCGTTTCCGGCGAGGTGGAAGGCGAGCCCAAAGAGTTGGGAATCCTCCGGAAGCTCTCCACCCTCTCCCCCGAACAGCAGGAGCTGCTCCGGGGCTACCTCAAATACAAATACTTCATCCCCCGCATCGAAAAAATCGGGAAGGTGGAGGAAAAGCTGGGCTATGTCTACATGGACGTGACCACAGTGCTGGGCGCAAAGACCATTTGTATCGCCGACGTCACCTCCAACGTCCGCCAGATCCGCCGGGATTACATCAGCGTTATCGATGTCCAGGGCAACCGCTACTACATCGATAACCTAGACTCCCTCGACCGGGAGACCCGGCAGAAGATCGAACTTTACATCTAAAACCATCCTCTTTTGAAAGGAGGGCCCCTCATGCACTTTACCGCATCCCGGCTGGAGGGGGTCTGCAGCACCTTGGGCTGCACCCCCGTCTACAGTCTGGATTTCAACCTGGACGGAAAAGGAAACCCCATCGAGGGCGTCTGCGCCGTTACGGAAACGGAGCTGGTCGTCCTCCGGGGAAACGTGATTTTCTTCCGCTGCCCCTTAAGTGAGATCGACGAATTCGTCACCGACCAGCTGGTGGGAAGCGGCTCCTTCAGCATCCTCCAAAACGGCGAGAAAAAGCAGCTCTGCATCTTCACCCAGGATAAGCTGAACGCCTTTGCCGAACTGGGCAAGCTCATCGACTATCACAAGGAAACCGGCGTTTTCCCCGATGCAGAAGCCGAAATGGACGGAGAAGTCCGCCTCTGCCCCAAATGCGGCAGCGTCATCCCCGAAGGCACCGACACCTGCTTCCGCTGCGCTAAAAAGGGGAAATACCTCTGGCGGATCGTGCAGCTCTCCTTCCGGTATAAGTGGTCGCTGCTGGCGTCCCTTTTCGCCACCACCGCCATCCAGCTCCTCTGGATCCTCTACCCCTATGTGCAGGGCACCATCATCGACGACTACATCACCCCCCGCCGGGACGACATCCGGGGGCTTCTGCTTCTCTTAGGCGGCTTTCTCCTGATCCCCATCGTCATTATGGTCATGGAAGTGCTGAACGAGCGCTGCACCGCCCGGGTCTCCATGTCGGTGGGCCGGGATCTGCGTGGACAGCTCTTCCGGAAAATTCAGGAACAGTCCATGAAATCCATCATCAAACGCCCCACCGGTGAGCAGATCAAGCGGATCTCCAGCGACACCGAAAAGGTACAGGAATTCGTGGCCGTCTACGGCAAGGAAGCCGTGGTGCGGCTTCTGTCCACCGCCGTGATCCTCACGGTCATGTTCCTCATGAACTGGAAGCTGACCCTGCTGGTACTGATCCCCGTCCCCTTCGCCATTCTGGCTTCCAAATTCCTTTTTAAAAAGATCCGCTTCCGCTATGAACGGGTCTGGAACCATTACAGCCAGTCAGAATCCACCCTCCACGACATCCTGAGCGGCATTCAGGTGGTCAAGACCTACGGCAGCGAAAAGCGGGAGATCACCCACTATGCCGGCTATTCCAGCCGCTTTGCGGACAGCATGTACCGGGCCGACCGGTTCTGGTACATCATCTTCCCGATCCTCAGCTTCGCCATGACCATCGGAGAGTACTTCTACCTCTTCTTCGGCGGCCAGCAGGTGCTGGTCGGCTCCCTGACCTTAGGCGAGCTGCTGCGGTTCTCCGCTTACATCTCCATGATCTACGGCCCCCTGCGCTGGATCATCCAACTGCCCCGCTACCTTGCGGAGTCTGCCGTCAGTGCCGGTAAGATCTATGAGATCATCGACGAAAAGGACGACGTCACCGACCGGAAAGAGCCGGTGGATCTGGCCGTCAAGGGCGAGGTCGTCTTCGACCGGGTGGGCTTCGGCTATAAGGTCTACAAGCCCGTTTTAAAGGACATTTCCTTTACGGTGAAGCCCGGAGAGATGATCGGTATCGTCGGCCCCTCCGGCGTGGGAAAATCCACCCTGATAAACCTCATCATGCGGCTTTACGACGTAAGCTCCGGTGCCATCCGGATCGACGGCGTGGATATCCGGGATATCTCCCAGAACTCCCTCCGCAGCCAGATCGGCGTGGTTTTGCAGGAAACCTACCTCTTTGAGGGCACGGTGCTTGACAACATCCTTTACGCCAAGCCGGACGCCACCATGGAAGAGGTGGTACAGGCGGCGAAAATCGCCAACGCCCACAAATTCATCTGCAAAATGCCCAACGCCTATCAGGAATACATCGGCAACAAGGGCTATAAGCTCTCCGGCGGCGAAAAGCAACGGATTGCCATCGCCCGGGCTATCCTCCGGGATCCCCGGATCCTGATCTTAGACGAAGCCACCGCTTCCCTTGATACGGAAACGGAAAAGCTCATTCAGGAAGCGCTGGCACGGCTCACCGAGAACCGCACCACCTTTGCCATCGCCCACCGGCTGTCCACCCTCCGGAACGCCGACCGGCTGATCGTCCTCGATAAGGGCCGCATCGCCGAAATCGGCACCCACGAGGAGCTTCTCCGGAACAAATCCGTCTACTATAACCTGGTCATGGCCCAGCGCCAGACCACCAAATTAAGCAAGGACGCTTAAAAGCTCTCCCCCGGCATTCGATGCGGATGCCGGGGATTTTCTATGCTCTTTTCCTTTCCTCTCAAAGCCGCCTCAATTGTGCCGTAACCGCTTCTTCCGCCCATCCGTCCTACGCCATCCTATTCCCGCCTCAATTTGTCAGACTTTTCTTCCCCTTTTATACTTCCATCCCGAAACCATGCTTTTTTATTCCCCTTTCCTTTTCTCCAAAGCCGCTCCCAACCACACCATGTCCGTTCCTTTTTCTCCCATTTCCGGCGAATTCCCTCTGACATCGAACTTTGTACGTCTCAAAAGATCAGCTAAGGATGACTTGCATCTTCCTTCAAAGCCCCTACCGGACAGCAAAAGTATCTTCCCGAATAAAAGCCGACATCCTTTCGCTTACGCTATGCGGCAATTTCCAAACCCATTGCCGATTCGTCTTCTCTCTGCGCCAACCCAGCGCACACCTGACTTCTCTGCAAAGGACAACATTCATTCAAAAAGATCCCGGTTTCTCCTGAATTTTTCATCCGTCGTGCCCGCCTCCTTCTCAAAAGATCGCTGCCTTCGCTCTTCCTAAAAACCGCAGCGTTTTTCCGAATTTTCTTATTTTCGATTGAATGTTTGGGTAAAGTGACATCTCTTTATAAATTAAATTTTTAAACCTCTATTCGTTTTTTGATCGGCCCACTTATCCCAACCTTCTTTTCTCTGTGCTGAACCCGGAATCACCTTCCCCTGAAAGCCTGTCGGACTCTTCTTTCCGAAGCAGGATTTCGCCGTTCCTTCCATGCATTTCACCGCTCCCCGCTCATGGCCCCTCCACGTTCCTTTTCTTCCCTTTTACACTTCTTTCCGTTCCCATTTTTTCCCTTAAAAAGCGCACAAAAGCAGCCGCCCATGCTCTTCGCACAAGCGGCTGCTTTCGTAAAGGGGTATTTTATCAAAGAGATCTTGCAAAAATCATTCCCCGAAGGGCAGCTTCTTGATGTCGCTTCCGTCATCGATGGAGGGTTCGCTGCTGCCGGAGCCGGTGCTCTGGGAAGAGCCCTTATCCTCCGCCAGCGTGACATTGATGGTATAGGTCTTGATCTTTCCGGAGATGCTCTGCTGCACCACCGTCAGTTCCACGCTGTCACCGGGCTTCTTGGCGGAAAGGATGCCCTTGACCGTTGCGGAATCCCGCACGTCCTGCCCGTCGATCTGGGTGATGATGTCGCCGGCACGAAGTCCTTTGGCATAGGCGTCCATGTCCTCACGGACAGACTGAACCCACAGGCCGGGGGTGTAGCCGCTCATGGCGCCCACTGCGTCGCTGACCGGATAGTAAGTGATGCCCAGAAGCACCCGGCCACGGACGTAGCCGTAAGCGATCAGATCATCCACGATGGGCTTCGCCGTGGAGATCGGGATGGCAAACCCGATGCCTTCGATCTGGGTGGAGGACAGCTTTGACGAGTTGATACCCACGACCTGACCGTACTTATTGATCAGCGCACCGCCGGAGTTTCCGGGGTTGATGGCGGCGTCTACCTGAATGGCTTCCATTTCAATGGTTTCGTTGGTCTCCTCGTTGGTCACGGAGATCAGCCTCTTTAAGCCGGAAACGATGCCCTGAGTCACGGAGCCTGCCAGGTTCATGCCGGTGGGGTTGCCGATGGCGACGATCCGCTCGCCCACCACCAGCTCGTCGGAATTGCCGAACTCCGCAGCCGTCAGGTTGCTGGCATCGATCTTGATTACCGCCACGTCGGTCTTCTCATCGATGCCTACCACTTCGGCCTCGTATTCCTCGTTATTGTCGAGGATCACAAGGATGCCGCCGGTGGCGCCGGAGACCACATGAGCGTTGGTGACGATGTACCCGTCTTCCGACATGATGATGCCGGAGCCGGTGCCGTACACCTGCATGGGGTATTCCGTCCGATAGGTCTGGATGCCGACCACGGAGGGCCGGACTTTTGCGGCAATCTCCTCGGTAGAGAGAACGCCATCGGTGTATTCTTCCTCATCGGCAGCCGGCCGGTTCTCCAGTGAAAGCTGGGGCCCGTCCCGCCGGGATTCGGAAGAGGAGGAAGAAATGTTGTTATCAAGGGCGGCATCTCCGCCGTTCCTGCTGCGGCTATAGAGGATAAAACCGGCAAAGGCTGCCGCCGTGACCAGGAACACTACCGTCATGACTGCGGCAAAAACCTTCAGTCCTGTGTTATTCTTCGGCTTGTATCCAACGTTTCCCTGGGAGATTTTGTCGTAATCCTCATAGCTCCAACGATATTCCTGCGGATTCTGCGGAGCGGCCTGAGGCGGCGTCTGCTGACCGCCGAAGTTCTGGAACCCGCCGTTAGGCGCATTCCCGGGGTAGCCGCCGTAATTGCCTGCCGGCGGCTGCTGGGGATAGGGGTTCCCGGGATTGGGCGCACCCTGATAGCTCTGCCAGCCGTTAAAATTCCCGCCGGTCTGCCCGGAAGCGCCGGGATCGGTATACGGGGAAGCTCCCGCTCCGGCATTTTCCCCGATGGGATTCTCCTGCACGGGTGTTTCTTTATTCTCAACGTTCTTTTCAACGTTTTCCGTTCCGTTTGTAAACTCGTTCTGTTCATCCATAATGGAGTTCCTCCTTCTTGGTTGATGCCTCCAGTTTACCGGAAATTTATGAACATTCTTGAAAAGCAGCTCCGAACGATTTTTGAATTTTTTTGAACGGAGTCTTAACAATTTTCACCAAGCCGTCACATAAGCCCATTTTTGCCAAATCTCATTCACAAAGTCGTCACAAATTGCCTTACGCCTGAGGCGGAGCCTCTTTGTTCTGGTTGGGGTACTCCTTCTCCTTGCCCTTGACCAGTGCGGGGTTCTTCGTCTTGGCGGTAGGGACAGAGAAGACGAATTCGGTGTACTCGCCCTGCATACTCTTCACGATGATGTCGCCGCCGTGGAGGTTGATAATGGAGCGTACCAGATAAAGCCCCAGCCCTACGCCGTTTTTATCAACGCCCCGGGAACGGTCGGTCTTATAGAACCGGTCGAACACTCTCGGGATCTCCTCTTTGGAAAGCCCCTCGCCGCTGTTGCGGATACCCACATAGGTCATGTTAGCGTCCACACTGAAGGAAAATTCCAGATAGCCGCCGGGGTTCACGAATTTCACGGCGTTGTCGATGAGGTTATAGACCACCTGATGGAGCAGATCCGGGTCGGCGTCCACCATGACCTTGTCAGTGTCCAGACCCCGGATGTCCAGATTCTTCTGCTCGATGCTTTGCTCAAAAGAGAACACCGTCTCACAGATGATTTCCAGAATGTTGAAGGGAGTTGTCTGCACCTTCAGTTCCCCGGCTTCGATCCGGGAAAGGTTCAGCATGCTCCGGACGAGCCGGGACAAGCGCTTTACTTCATCGGAAACGATCCGCAGGTAGTGCCGCTCCTGATCCGGGTCGATGGTGCCGTCCAAGATGCCGTCGATAAAGCCGGCGATGGACGTCATCGGTGTTTTCAGCTCATGGGAAACGTTTGCGATAAAGCTCCGGCGCATGGATTCCAGCTCCGAAAGGGAGCGTGCCATATTATTGAAGGACATGGCCAGCTGCCCGATCTCGTCGTCGCTGTCGATGCGGATCCGGGTGGTGAAATCCCCCTGCCCGAACTTTTTCGCAGCTGCCGACATCTCCCGCAAGGGCCGAACCATCTTCAGGGTAACAAAATAAGTGAGGATAAAGGATACCGCCAGAACCGTTACGGCACAGATCAGAAAGATATTGAGCATCGACCCTACAAAAGCGCCCTGTTCCTCGTTGTCTGCGGAAACAAACAGATAGCCCACCGTTCCCTCCGCCGTCTTGACCGGCTGGCAAACGGTGAAATGCGGGGTCTTATAAAGGTTTTCCAGCCGCCCGGCTTCGGTGTACTGCCCTGCATCGGCTTTCTGTAAGATGGAGGAGGGCACCCGATAGGTGCGATGGACCTCGCAGCTGCTCCCTTCGGTGCAGTAAAGGGTCTTGCCGTTGGTATCCGTCAGGAAGATCACCGTATCGTTTGCATCGGAAAGAGCCGTCAGCGTAGGGGAAAGGGCGTCCCGATCCAGCAAAAGCCGGGAGTCCACCTTTCCTAAGACGTAGCTTCTTGCCACGGAAGCACAGTTGGTCAGAAGGCTCAGCTTCTCCCGGCTGAAATACCGGGCGGCAAAGAGCATGAAAAGCGTGCCAAATACCACAATGACGGACAAAACGATGCTGGCGCAGACCCGGAAATATTTGCTGAAGATACTTTTCTGCATGGGTCGCTCCGTCCTTTACAGCAGATCCACCACTTCAAATTTATAGCCGACGCCCCAGACGGTCTTTAAAGACCACTTGTCGGAAACGCCTTCCAGCTTCTCACGGAGACGCTTCACATGAACGTCGATGGTCCGGGAATCCCCGTAATACTCAAAGCCCCAGACTTCGTCCAGCAGCTGATCTCTTGTATAGACCCGGTTGGGGTTGGAAGCCAGATGATAGAGAAGCTCCAGCTCCTTCGGCGGCGTGTCGATGATCTTGCCGTCCACCTTCAGCTCGTAACGGGTCATGTTGACCACCAACTTGTCGTAGGAGACCTCTTTCAGGTCGGTCTGCTGATTGTTCTGCCCGATGCGGCGGAGAACCGCCTTGATCCGGGCGATAATCTCCTTCGTGTCGAAGGGCTTGACCACATAATCGTCGGCGCCCAGCTCCAGACCCAGAACCTTATCAAAGGTCTCGCCTTTTGCGGTGAGCATGATAATCGGGACCTGGCTCTTTTTCCGGATCTCCCGGCAGACCTGCCAGCCGTCCAGACCGGGGAGCATGATGTCCAGAAGGATCAGCTCCGGATGAAGGGTCTCGAATTTCAAAAGCGCTTCCTCACCGTCATGGGCTAAAATCACGCTGTACCCCTCTTTTTCCAGATAGAGCCGCAGAAGTTCGCAGATGTTTTTGTCGTCGTCCACCACCAGAATTTTTCCCAGTGCCATAATTATTTCCTCCTTTAAAAATGCCCTTCCGGGCGCCTATATTTGAATTGGTAAGATTATTATAACATAGTTACAATTGAAAAGGTGATTTTTTTATGAACAAATCCAGCGTTTTCTAAAAACTTATCGCATAATTTTTGGGAAAAAGGAATAAAACACAATTTGTTCATATTTATACTTCTCTTCTCCCGCTTTTTCTAAAATGCCGATTGTTTCGTAAATCGCAAAAACTCCAAATAAAATTTTGAAAAAAGCCTTGACAAACCGTTTTCTATCCGTTATACTAATTTTAGATTAAAAGCTGTGACGGGGATATGAGCGCTGCGAATGGTTTCAGAGAGCTGCCGGTTGGTGAAAGGCAGTACCGGATGAGATGACTCAGCTGGCCCCCGAGCCGCCCGCTGAACGAAGGAATTTTAGTAGGCAGGGACGGATCCCCCACCGTTATCCGGGGTTCCATTCGCACAGATTTTGTGCCGATGGACAGAGGCGGGCGCAAATGTAAGCGCCAACAAGAATGGTACCGCGGAAGTTTTGCTTTCGTTTCTTGCAAGAATGCAGGGAACGAGGGCTTTTTTGTTGTCCGCCTTCCGAAAGAGAAAAGAAGCCGCCATGCGGATCGAGAAAGGAAACGCTTTATGAAAAACTACGAAAAGTACACCATCAACTACTTCCTCCCCCCCGAGACCCACGAAAAGCCTCTGGGCAAATGGATGAAGAAGGATCACATCGAAAAGCCCCCCATCTGGTGCAGCGTTGACCTCCGGGACGGGAACCAGTCCCTTATCATCCCCATGAGTCTGGAAGAGAAGCTGGAGTTTTTCAAGCTCCTCTGCAAGATCGGTTTTAAGGAAATCGAGGTAGGCTTCCCCGCCGCTTCGGAGACGGAATATAACTTCCTCCGCACCCTGATCGAGCAGGACTTGATCCCCGACGACGTCACCGTACAGGTCCTGACCCAGTCCCGGGAGCACATCATCAAGAAGACCTTTGAATCCTTAAAGGGCTGCAAAAACGCCATCGTCCACCTTTATAATTCCACCTCCGTGGCTCAGCGGGAGCAGGTCTTCCGCAAATCCAAAGAGGAGATCATCGACATCGCAGTTTCCGGCGCCAAGCTCTTTAATCAGTATGCCGAGGGCTTTGAAGGGAACCTCCGCTATGAGTATTCCCCCGAAAGCTTCACCGGCACCGAAATGGAGTTTGCCCTTGACATCTGCAACGCCGTCCTCGATGTCTGGAAGCCCACTCCGGAGCGGAAGGTCATCATCAACCTCCCCGTCACTGTCTCTGTCTCCATGCCCCACATTTATGCCAATCAGGTGGAGTTCATGTCGGAGAATCTGAAATACCGGGACAACGTTATCGTTTCCCTCCACCCCCACAACGACCGGGGCTGCGCCGTAGCCGACACGGAGCTCGCCCTTCTTGCCGGCGCCGACCGGGTGGAAGGCACCCTTTTCGGCAACGGTGAACGCACCGGCAACGTGGACATCGTCACCTTAGGCATGAATATGTTCTCCCAGGGCGTCGACCCCAAGCTCGACTTCTCCAATATGCCCGAAATCACCGAGCTTTACGAGCGGGTGACCCGGATGCACGTCTATGAACGGCAGCCTTACTCCGGCAAGCTGGTCTTCGCGGCCTTCTCCGGCTCCCATCAGGACGCCATCGCCAAGGGCATGAAATGGCGGGAAGAAAAGAAGACCCCTCTCTGGACGGTTCCCTATCTCCCCATTGACCCGCAGGACGTGGGACGGGAATATCAGACCGACGTCATCCGCATCAACTCCCAGTCCGGCAAGGGCGGCATCGGCTATCTGCTGGAGCAGAACTTCGGCTACGATCTCCCGAAGAAGATGCGGGAGGAAGTCGGCTATCTGGTCAAGGGCGTTTCCGACCACAAGCATCAGGAACTGAGCCCCAAGGAAGTCTTCGACATCTTCTACGACGCCTATGTAAACCTTGAGGATCCCATCCGTCTTGCCGATTACCACTACACCCGCAACGGCGGCATCCACGCTACCCTGACCATCGAACAGAACGGCGAGACCAAAGAGATCACCGGCACCGGAAACGGCCGTCTGGACGCCGTTTCCAACGCCATCCGGGAGAACCTGGGCATCCGCTTTTCCAACCTCACTTACAAAGAACACGCTCTGGAAGAAGGCTCCAGCTCTCAGGCTGTCGCCTACGTTTCCATCACCGGCGAGGACGGACAGATTTACTGGGGCGTCGGCATCCAGGACGACATCATCTACGCTTCGGTGAAGGCCCTCTTCTCCGCCGTCAACCGCATGATACGCTGAAACCAGTTTTTCGGAAAGGACTGATCTTTATGGCAATGACAATGACCCAGAAAATCTTAGCCGCCCACGCCGGCCTCCCTCAGGTCAAGGCCGGGCAGCTGATCCGTGCCAAGCTCGACATGGTGCTGGGAAACGACATCACCTCCCCTGTCGCCATCAACGAGTTTGAAAAGGCGGGCTTCACCTCCGTCTTCGACCCCACCAAGATCTCCATGGTCATGGATCACTTCGCCCCCAACAAAGACATCAAGGCTGCTACCCAATGTAAGCAGTGCCGCACCTTTGCCCGCCGCTTCGACCTGACCAACTACTACGACGTAGGTCAGATGGGCATTGAGCATGCCCTCCTTCCGGAAAAGGGCTTGGTCGGCCCCGGTGAATGCATCATCGGAGCCGACTCCCATACCTGCACCTACGGCGCTCTGGGCGCTTTCTCCACTGGTGTGGGCTCCACCGACATGGCGGCTGGTATGGCCACCGGTGAGGCGTGGTTCAAAGTCCCCGCCGCCATCAAATTTGTGGTCACCGGGAAACTGAACCCCTACGTTTCCGGCAAAGACGTGATCCTCCACATCATCGGCCAGATCGGCGTAGACGGCGCCCTTTACAAATCCATGGAGTTCACCGGCCCAGGGCTAAAGAACCTTTCCATGGACGACCGCCTTTGCATCGCCAATATGGCCATTGAAGCCGGCGCCAAAAACGGCATCTTTGAGGTGGACGAGGTCACCCGGGAATATGTAAAAGGACGGGTCAACCGTCCCTTTACCGCCTACACCGCCGACCCCGACGCTGAATACGAGCAGATCATCGAAGTGGATCTCTCGAAGATCCAGCCCACCGTTGCCTTCCCACACCTCCCCGAAAACGCCCGGACCTTTGACCAGATCGGAGACATCCCCATCGATCAGGTAGTCATCGGCTCCTGCACCAACGGCCGTCTTTCCGACATGGCCACGGCAGCGGAGATTTTAAAAGGCAAAAAAGTTGCCGAAAACGTCCGCTGCATCATCATCCCTGCTACCCAGCAGGTCTGGAAGGACTGCGTCCGCTTAGGATATATGGACATTTTCATCGACGCAGGCTGCGCCGTGTCCACCCCCACCTGCGGTCCCTGCTTGGGCGGCTACATGGGCATCTTAGCTGCCGGAGAACGGGCGGTCGCCACCACCAACCGGAACTTTGTGGGACGGATGGGCCATGTAGACTCCGAAGTCTATCTTGCAAGCCCTGCTGTGGCGGCTGCTTCCGCCATTGCCGGCAAGATCGCAAGCCCCATCGCCTGAACGGAAAGGACTGATTTTACATGAACGCCAACGGAACGGTACACAAATACGGCGACAACGTGGACACGGACGTCATCATCCCTGCCCGCTACTTAAACACCGCCGATCATAAAGAGCTGGCCTCCCACTGCATGGAGGACATCGACAAGGACTTCGTGAAAAAGGTAAAGGACGGCGACATCATCGTCGGCGGCTACAACTTCGGCTGCGGCTCCTCCCGGGAGCACGCCCCCATCGCCATCAAGGCGGCCGGCATTTCCTGCGTCATTGCCAAGACCTTTGCGAGGATCTTCTACCGTAACGCCATCAACATCGGCCTTGCGATCCTGGAATGCCCGGAAGCCAGCGAGAAGATCTCCGACAGGGATCAGGTGTCGGTGGATTTTGACACCGGCGTCATCACCAACCAGACTAAAAACGAAACCTATCAGGCCGAGCCCTTCCCGGACTTCATCAAAGAGATCATCCGCAGCGGCGGCCTCCTGAAATCCTTAAACCAGTAAAAGGAGCAGACGTCATGGAAAAAACCATTACCGTCATCCGGGGCGACGGCATCGGCCCGGAGATTGTCAATCAGGCAATCCGTATTCTTGACCGGATCGCCGAAAAATTCGGACACACCTTCCACTATCAGGACATCTTAGCCGGCGGCTGTGCCATCGATGCCTACGGCACCTCCCTTCCCAAGGAGTCGCTGGAGAAGTGCCTGAACTGCGACAGCGTCCTCTTAGGCGCAGTTGGCGGCCCCAAATGGGACGGCGTTCCCAAGGAGATCCGCCCGGAAGCGGCCCTTTTAGGCATCCGCTCCGCTATGGGACTGTATGCGAACCTCCGTCCCGCCCGGCTTTTTCATCAGCTCTCCGAAGCCTCTCCCTTAAAGCCCGAGATCACCGAAAAGGGCATCGACCTGATGATGGTTCGGGAGCTGACCGGCGGCGCTTATTTCGGCGCCCACGTCACCTCGGAAGAGAATGGCGAGCTGGTGGCTCACGACGACATGAATTATTCCGTCCATGAGATCCGACGCATCGCCCGCACTGCCTTCGACATTGCCCGGAAACGGGACAGCCGGGTCATTTCCGTTGATAAAGCCAACGTTCTTGACACCTCCCGGCTCTGGCGGAAGATCGTCCACGAAGTCGCCGCCGAATACCCCGACGTGACCTGCACCGATATGCTGGTGGACAACACCGCCATGCAGCTGGTGCGCAACCCCTCCCAGTTCGACGTCATCGTCACCGAGAACCTCTTCGGCGACATTCTCTCCGACGAAGCCAGCATGATCACCGGCTCCATCGGCATGATGGCCTCCGCCTCTTTAGGCGAGGGCACCCGGGGAATGTACGAACCCATCCACGGCTCCGCCCCCGACATCGCCGGGCAGAACATTGCAAACCCCATCGGCACCATCCTTTCCGCCGCAATGATGCTCCGCTATTCCTTCGACCTCCCCGAAGAAGCCTCCTGCATCGAATCCGCTGTGGATCGGGTTTTGAATGCCGGTATCCGCACCGGAGACATCTGGAGCGAAGGAACCGCCAAGGTCACCTGCTCCGGCATGGGCAACGCCATACTTGCACAGATCGGATAATTCGACAAAATTATACGATTTGTATTTTATTTTCCCTGCTTTCCTGAAAAAAATCTTCTTTTTTCCTTCAAAAACTGCCGATGGAAAAGCATTTTGATAGACATTTCTCCCCTTTCCCGCTAAAATAGAAGCCAAAAGGAGGGGTGTTTACGGACATCGGAACGAAAATCAAAGACGCCCGAACCGCCGCACAGCTGACCCAGGAACAGGTGGCCGAAGCCCTCGGCATCAGCCGGCAGACCGTATCCAACTGGGAGAACGACCGGACTTATCCGGACATCCTTAGCGTAATCAAAATGAGCGATTTGTATGCGGTGAGCTTAGACCATCTGCTGAAGGACAGGAAGGAGGAACCTATGTCTGATTATGTTGCATTTCTGGAAGAGAGCACCAATGTGACCCGGAGCAGGGACCGGCTGGCGAAGATCCTGCTCATTGCCGTTTATCTGGGAATCTGGGCTCTGGGGCTTTTTGTCTATTGGGTCTTGATGAGTCCCTCCGACGTCATGGGATTTGCCCTGATGTTTTTCTGGCTTCTCCTCCCCGTTTCCACCCTGACGGTCTCCCTGGTCATCGGGCGGAACGACTACTGGGGAAAGGGCAAGTGGCTGGCGGTTCTCGCTTTCGGCGGGATGCACATGCTTGCGGAATTCGGGACCTTCAAGGTCGGCACTATGATGGCCTTCGGACGCATCCAGGCGCCCAGCTGGGAGCTGTTCCTGGCCGGGGCCGCTACGGCTGCCGCCGGCATGGGGATCGGGAAGCTGCTCCGCCGGAAAAAAGCAAAATAAGCGGTCACCTGACCCCACTTTTCGGGTCAGGTGGCTTTCTTTTTGAGGCAAAAATTCCTGAAAATTCCGATTAAAATCCACGCAATTTATAAAAAACGTAGAAATTTTCAAAAGTACGGCTATGTAAAGGAAAATTCTTGACAGCTACCCCCATATCCGGTATAATAAGTTCTTGTAAAGGAAAAAGGTTTACACCCGGAAAGGAAGGCCGATCATGAGCAAAAACCTCGCCATTGCTGACCTTCTGGATCTTTACGGAGATATGCTCACCGAAAAGCAAAAGGACGTTATGGAGCTTTACTACGACCAAGACCTGTCCTTAGCCGAGATCGCCGAACACGAGGAGATCACCCGTCAGGGCGTCCGGGACAGCATCAAACGGGGCGAAGCTTACCTTTTGGAGCTGGAAGAAAAGCTCCATTTCGCCGAAAAGTTCAAGAGACTCGTGGAAGTCACCGATGAGATCACTGCCCGGTGCAATGAGATCGAACGGATCAACCGGGGCTTCACTTTTTCCCAATCCATCGACGAAAACGCCAAAACCGTCCGGCAGCTCTTAAACGGGTATCTGGACGAAAATTTTGGATAAATTTGTCAAATTCTACGATTTGTATAAAGGAGGGTGCGATTTATGGCTTTTGAAAGTCTTTCAGAAAAACTCTCCGCCGCCTTTAAAAAGCTGAAAAGCAAAGGCAAGCTCAACGAAAGCGACATCAAGGACGCCATGCGGGAAGTCAAAATGGCTCTGCTGGAAGCCGACGTCAACTACAAGGTCGTCAAGGACTTTGTCAAGACCGTCAGCGAACGGGCCGTCGGGCAGGAGGTCTTGGAAAGTCTCACTCCCGCCCAGCAGGTCATCAAAATCGTCAACGAAGAGCTCACAGACCTCATGGGCAAGGACAACGCCCGGATCAACTTTCCCTCCAAGCCGCCCTGCGTCATCCTCATGTGCGGCCTTCAGGGCAGCGGTAAAACCACCCACTCCGCCAAGCTAGCAAAATACTTCAAGAATCAGGGTCACCGCCCCCTGCTGGTAGCCTGTGACATTTACCGCCCCGCCGCCATCGATCAGTTAAAGATCGTCGGCGAAAAAGCCGGAGCACAGGTCTTCGAGATGGGACAGACGAACCCCGTCACCATCGCCACCGAGGCCTTGAAATATGCCAAGGATCACGGAAACGACTTGGTTATCATCGACACCGCCGGTCGGCTCCACATCGACGAAGTCCTGATGGAAGAGCTGAAAAATATCGAAGCGGCGGTCCATCCCAACGAAATTCTCCTCGTCGTCGACTCCATGACCGGCCAGGACGCCGTCAACGTCGCCGACACCTTCAATAAAGCCCTCCCCATCACCGGCGTGATCCTCACGAAGCTGGACTCCGACACCCGGGGCGGCGCTGCGATCTCCGTTTTGCAGGTCACCGGCAAGCCCATCAAGTTCCAGGGTACCGGCGAGAAGCTGGACGATCTGGATGTGTTCCATCCGGACCGCATGGCCAGCCGCATTCTGGGCATGGGCGACATGATGACCCTCATCGAAAAGGCGCAGACGGCGGTAGATGAAAAGGAAGCCGCAAAGCTCGCCAAGAAGATGAAGGAAAACAGCTTCGATATGAATGACCTTTTGGAAAATCTCCGGCAGGTCAGCAAAATGGGCTCCATCAAACAGATCTTAGGGATGCTCCCCGGCATGGGTTCCAAAATCGAAAACATGGACATCGACGAGCGGCAGTTCGTCCGCATCGAAGCCATGATCACCTCCATGACCCCCGCCGAACGGAAAAAGCCCGCCATCATCAACCCCTCCCGCAAGCGCCGCATCGCCGCAGGCTCCGGCACCCGGGTGGAGGATGTGAACCGGCTTTTGAAGCAGTTCGACCAGATGAAGACCATGATGAAGCAGTTCTCCGGCAAAAAAGGCAAACGTCGGATGCGCTTCCCTATGATGTAAGGCTGTACAACGCAAAATGCGTATGGCAATAGAAACCACCGAATTTTAGGAGGAAATGTATTATGGCAGTAAAAATCAGACTGCGCAGAATGGGCGCCAAGAAAGCTCCCTTTTACCGCATTGTTGTAGCGGATTCCCGTTACCCCAGAGACGGCCGTTTCATTGAAGAGATCGGCACCTACGATCCCACCAAGAACCCCAGCGTCATCAATGTGGACGTGGAGAAGGCCAACAAGTGGATCGCCAACGGCGCTCAGCCCACCGACACCGTTAAGAAGATCCTGAAGATCAGCGCCGGCGAGTAATTCCTCCCCGGGTCCCAGCCGCCGGGATCTTTGCGGCGGTCACCGAAAAACCGAAAAGAGGCATTGCTATGGAAGAGCTTCTCATCTCCCTGGCCAAGGGTCTCGTTGAGGACAAGGACAGCGTGAAGGTCACCGTGGACGAGCCTGCTGAAGACGGCACCATCGTCTATCACCTGAGCGTCGCCCCCGGAGACATGGGTCGTGTTATCGGCAAGCAGGGCCGGATCGCCAAAGCGATCCGCACCGTCATGCGTGCCAGCGCCTCCATGCGCAGCGAGAAGGTCATGGTCGAGATCGACTGATCCGAAAAAACGCCCACTCCCTTCGGAGTGGGTTTTTTCATAAGAAGAGGAATTTTGCATAAACGTTACCGATCAAAGCACGCCTGTCGAAGCTGCCCTTGAATCTTCGGAACAGCCCTCTTCCCCGGATCCCGGTTTTCCCATGAGATGGCTGCGGTTCTACGCCAGGATCTTCTGCCCTCTGATGGGCGCATTGAGTTTGGTTTCCGGACTGTCCCTTTAGGTCAGCGCCTTTCCCCTCATTGAACGGGCCGCCGCCTTCTTTTTGCTGCTGCATGGTGCTGTGGGCATTGCCGCCGGACTGCATCTGCGGATGCGCACACGGCCTTTTCCCTGCTCCTTTAGGGGTTTTTCCGCCGGGATGGATCTTTTGCTGGCGGCTCTTGCCTATTTTCCCTTTGGGAAAGTCTTTTCCGAAGCGCTTCCGAGCCGGCAGCTTCCGTCTCCTGCCTTCTTTTCTGCGCTGCCGTTTTTCTCTTTTTGTTTCTTCTGTTTTCCCCCCAATTTCTACTATCTCTGGAAACGGAGCGACTATTTTTCCGTGACCCGAAGAAATTTTGCCGGATTTGCCCTGCTGCAGCTTCTTCTCGCCGTCTCCTATGCCTTTTCCTATGCAGTGGGTGCATTTCTTGCTTTAACGCTGATAACCGCCTATATTGCCTGATCTTCCCTCATGAAAGGAGCTTTCTATGGAATTGCTGGAAGCCGGCAAGATCGTTGCCATCCATGCCCTGAAGGGCGAAGTCCGGGTGCAGCCCTGGTGCGACGGCCCGGAATTTCTCACCCATTTCAAAACCCTCTACCTCGCCGGCGAACCTGTAAAGGTCCGCTCCGCCCGCCCCAGCAAGAACATCGTGATCCTGAAGCTGGACGGCATCGACACCCCCGAAGCCGCCCAGAAGCTGGTAAACCGTGTCCTCTTTCTTAACCGGGCGGATGTAACGCTCCCCAAGGGCACCTACTTCATCGCCGATCTCATTGGCCTGAAAGTGGTGGACGCCGACGACCCGGAGGTGGTTTACGGCGAGCTTACCGACGTGAGCCAGACCGGAGCCAACGACATTTACCACGTCCGCTTCCCCGATGGGAAAGAGCGCTACGTCCCCGCCATCCCTCAGGTGGTCGTGGAGACGGACTTAAAAAACGGCGTCCTGCGGATCCGCCCGCTGGACGGGCTTTTCGACGACTGAGGAGGCTTTCATGCGCATCGATATTGCCACCCTTTTCCCGGAAATGTGCGAGACGGTTTTGAACACCAGCATCATCGGCCGGGCACAGAAAAACCACCTGGTGGAGATCCACTGCCACAACATCCGGGACTACTCCCCCGACCCCAAACACCACCGGGTGGACGACACCCCCTACGGCGGCGGCAAGGGCATGGTCATGCAGCCGGAACCCATCTGGCGCTGCTACCTTGACGTCATCGCCCAGAGCGGCTCCCTGCCTTATGTCATCTACCTCTCCCCCCAGGGCAAGACCCTGACCCAGAAAAAGTCCCTGGAACTGCGGAAGCGGCCCCATCTTTTCCTCCTCTGCGGCCACTATGAGGGCGTGGACGAGCGGATCTTAGAGCGCATCGTGGACGAAGAGGTCTCCATCGGCGACTACGTTCTCACCGGCGGCGAGCTGGCCGCCATGGTGCTCACCGACAGCATCGTCCGGCTCTGCGACGGCGTCCTTGCCGATCCGGAGTGCTTTGAAAACGAAAGCCACATGAACGGCCTTTTAGAATACCCCCAGTACACCCGCCCCGAAGTCTGGCAGGACGTTCCCGTCCCGGAGGTTCTCCTCTCCGGGAACCACGCCAACATCAACGCATGGCGGGACGAACAGAGCCTGCTCCGCACCCAAAAGAAACGCCCCGACCTTTTGGAGAAGTGATTTTCCTTGTGGAAAATTATTGTATAATATGTACAACTATGTGGATAACTTTTATCTGAATTTTACGCTTGTCACGAAAATATCAAAAACTCGCTGTTTCCTCCGGAAAATGAGTTGACGGAAAATTTAGCTGTGGTATAATAAAAGTAACTTCCAGCGGCCTCTTTGGGCAGGCGTCCCGGCCGCATATTATCTTCGATTTTTAACAGGAGAGTATGAGAATGTATCTGAAAGACGTAACCGTGAAAAATCAGGTGGGCCTCCATGCCCGTCCCGCAACCTTCTTTATTCAGAAGGCCAACGAGTTCAAGTCTTCCATCTGGGTCGAGA
>ERZ827363.1216-NODE-1216-length-25907-cov-17.217739_pt1 | contig 25907 bp, 20 predicted proteins | sample MGYA00519776_ERZ827363 | MGnify/ENA primary metagenome ERZ827363 (study PRJEB31778, sample SAMEA3449288) | human gut metagenome | biome: human gut; feature: human-associated habitat; material: faeces | place: United Kingdom | collected 2010/2012 ...
GAGCACTTCCTTGGTAAGGAAGAGGTCGTGAGTCCAATTCTCACTCGGGGCTCTCTGGCGGGGTAGCTCAGCTGGCTAGAGCGTACGACTCATAATCGTAAGGTCAAGAGTTCGAGCCTCTTCCTCGCTACAAATCGCGCCCGCTAACCGGTGGGCGCGCACTATACCTAAGAACACAGAGGTGAATGACAATGGCTAAGAGCGCCGACATCCGTCCGGGCATCACGCTGGCCTGCACCGAGTGCAAGGAGCGTAACTACATTACGACTAAGAACCGTCGTAACACGCCCGACCGTCTTGAGCTCAAGAAGTTCTGCCCGCGCTGCGGCAAGCAGACCGTGCACCGCGAGACTCGTTGATCGCAAGCATCACAGCTTTACAAAACCCGGCCCATTCGGCCGGGTTTTTGCGTATTGCCTCCGGAGGCGAGTGGCAGGGTGCGGAATCAGTATCCGCATCGCGTGAGAAACGGCAGAAATCCCGCGTCTGAACGAACCCCTCGCGGGCGTTCTGTCGTTTCGGGCCGCCAAAACGGCAGAAATCCCGCGCCACCTTCGTTCAGACGCGGGCGTTCTGCCGTTTCAGCCGATGATTGCCTCGATATCGCACCTGCGCCACTAAGATAGTAAGCCATGACAAGCTTTGCAGACATCACCACCATGGGCGTGGGCGGCCCCATCGCCCATTTCATCGAGCCGACCACGCGCGTGGGACTCATCGAAGCCGTGGAGGAAGCCGATTCCAAAGGCCTGCCCTTGGTCGTCGTCGGTGGCGGCTCCAACCTGCTTGTTTCCGATAAGCCTTTTGACGGCGTGGTGGTTCGAGACGCCCGACGCCTCATCACTGTGCCGGACGAGGCTGCACCGGTAGAGGGCGAGGATCGCACCGTGCATGTCAATGCCGAGGCCGGTGCCAATTGGGATGATTTCGTGGCCTTCACCGTAGAGCTCGGGCTCGAGGGCGTCGAGGGACTGTCCGGCATTCCCGGCACAGTCGGCGCTTCCGTGGTGCAGAACATCGGTGCCTACGGGCAGGAAGTCGCCACTTCGGTCGAATCGGTGGAAGTCTGGGATCGAGACACCAAAACAACGCGCGACCTCACACCCGCCGATCTTCGATTCGGCTATCGATACTCCGCACTGAAGACCAGCATGTACGCCGGCCCCGGCCGGCCGGCCGGCCGATTCTTCCCGACGCCACGTTACGTGGTGCTTTCCGTCACCTTTGCCCTGACCCACTCGGCCGAAGGCACGGTAGGTTACGGACAGCTTGCCAAAGCGCTTGGCGTCGAAGTGGGCGACCGTATGGCCACCGCCGACATCCGCAAAGCCGTGCTCGCAGTACGTGCCGCCAAGGGCATGCTCGAGGACCCTACTCGCTACGCCTTGCCTGACATGGCCACCGCCAAGCGCGAGGCCAATATCCTGACCGATCTGGAGCGTCTGGCCTCCCTCAATGAGGCCGCCGGCATTCCCGTTGGCGATGACGGTCTGCCTGCTCCCGACTACAATCGCCACAGCTGCGGCTCGTTCTTTATGAATCCGATTCTGACCGCCGACCAAGCGGCGGCCCTGCCCGAAGATGCGCCGAAGTTCGACGCGACTCTGCCTGACGGCACTCCCGGCACCAAGACGTCCGCCGCCTGGCTCATCGACCATGCCGGCTGCCATAAGGGATATAAGGTCGATGCGGACGCGCCGGCCAGTCTATCCACGCAGCACACGCTGGCCTTGACCAATCGTGGGGGAGCGAGCGCGGCCGATATCGCAGCTTTGGCGCGTGCGGTTCAGCAGGCAGTCAAGAGCGCGTTCGGAGTGGACTTGGTGCCCGAACCGGTCTGCGTCGGTGTGCTGTAATCGCGCTATTGATTGATGGAGTGGGTTATTAATCCCATATATTGCGGACTCTGAGTCTTATTAATAGACAAGACACGCGGGCTCTTCTATACTCGATTGTCGGTATTGTGCGCATTCGGTGCGCAAACAACAGAGAAAAAAGAAGAGCACTATGCAACTGTTCCGTACAAAATCCGTCGAACAGACCATTGCCGAAACCGGTGAAGAGGGCCGCAAGCTCAAGCGCAACCTGACTTGGTGGGATCTGTCAATCATGGGTGTGGCCGTAGCCGTGGGCGCCGGCATCTTCTCGGTGGGCGCGCAGGCCGCCGCCTTCCACGCCGGCCCGGCCGTGATCATCAGCTTCCTGATCGCCGGCATCGTGTGCGGCGCAGCCGTGATGTGCTACGCCGAATTCGCTTCGATGATTCCGGTGGCCGGCTCCGCCTACACCTTCACCTACACCACGGTCGGCGAGATCATGGCCTGGATCATCGGCTGGGATCTGATCCTGGAAATGCTGATGGCCGGCTCCGTGATTTCCAAATATTGGGGCGTATACCTCAACGATTTCATGCGCCTGATGGGCTGGAACGCCAACACCAACCTGACGTTCGGCTCCTTCCACATCGATATCGCCCCGATTATCATCGTGGCGTTCTTTACCACGCTGCTCGTATTCGGCACCAAGATCGGCGCCCGCGTGGACGGTGCTATGACCGTGCTCAAGATCGCCATCGTGTTCTTTGTGGTGATCGTCGGCTTCTTCTACGTCAAGGCCTCCAACTTCACCCCGTTCATTCCGCCGAGCCAGCCGGCCTCCACCGTGGAAGGCTCCTCCGCCGTCACCGGCGTGATGACCCAGCCGTTGTGGCAGTTCGCCACCGGCATGACCCCATCCGTGTACGGCGTTCCTGGCATCCTCTCGGGCGCGGCGCTCGTGTTCTTCGCGTTCATCGGATTCGACGTGGTGGCCACCGCCTCTGAGGAGACCAAGAACCCGCACAAGAACGTGCCGCTCGGCATCGGCGTGGGCATGCTGCTCATCATTGTCATGTACATGCTCGTGGCCGTGGTGACCACCGGCATGGTCTCCTATGCCGATCTCGCCAAGCAAGACAGCCCCTCGCTGGCCACCGCCTTCGAACTGGTGGGCGCCGACTGGGCCGCCAAGATCATCAGCTTCGGCATCGTGCTGGGCCTGGCCACCGTGGTTATGGTGCTGTTGCTCGGCCTGACCCGTATCGTCTTCGCCATGAGCCGCGATGGTCTGCTGCCGCGCGGCCTGTCCAAGACCGGCAAGCATGGCACCCCGGCCGCTCTGCAGATCGTCGTCGGCGCGGTGGTGGCGCTCGTGGCCGCCTTCTTCGACATCGGCGTGCTCTCCGACATGGTCAACATCGGCACCCTGTCCGCCTTCACGCTGGTGGCCATCTCCATCCCGATTATGCGCAAGAAGCGCCCCGACCTGCCGCGCGCCTTCAAGATGCCCGGCAGCCCGTGGATTCCGATCCTCATCGCCGTGGCCAACTTCTGGTTGATGCTCAACCTGTCCGTGCTCACCTGGATTCGTTTCGTGGTGTGGCTCGTGGTCGGCTTCGCCATCTACTTCGTCTACGGCTACTGGCATGCGCGCCTCGGCAAGGGCGACCTGACCGAAACGCTGTCCGCCGAAACCGATAAGGCCGTTAACGGCTGAGAGCGAGGAGCGTCCCAACAGGCGCGTACCCTTGTATCAGTATTTGTTAAGGAGGATTCCATGCCATATGTAATCGCTCAGCCTTGCGTGGATGTCAAGGACAAGGCTTGCGTGGACGAGTGCCCCGTCGACTGCATTTACGAGGGTTCCCGCTCGCTGTACATCAACCCCAACGAGTGCGTCGACTGCGGTGCATGCGAACCGGTGTGTCCCACCGAGGCCATCTTCTATGAGGATGATCTGCCGGACGAGTGGGCTTGGTACAAGGATGCCGCTGTCAACTTCTTCGCTGAAGTCGGCGATTTGGGCGGCGCTTCCGCCAATGGTCCAATCGGCAAAGACCCGGAACAGGTCGCCGCGCTGCCGCCGCAGAACCAGTAAGCTGATTTGCGGATAAGCGCTGCACACAGCGCATAGTTCGGATTGAACCCTCGGTCTATCACGGCCGAGGGTTCGTCGTATCTTAGGAACATACCGTCCAAGAAAGGGGTTCTCATGGGCTTCCACGCATATTCGTCGCCATACGACTGGTCTCGTATCGCCGGCTTCAAAGCCACCGCCAAAACCGTGCCGGGTGGCATGATCGACCTGTCCGTAGGCTCGCCTGTGGACCCGGTGCCGAGCAGTGTCCAGCAGGCGCTGGTTGCCGGCGCAGACGCCCCCAACGCCCATGGATACCCGGTCACCGCCGGCACCGCCGACCTTAAGGCCGCTATCGATACATGGTTCCGCGAACTGCGCGGGGTGGATCTGAAATCCATCAACGCTGCCGCCGTACCCACCGTGGGTTCCAAGGAGGCCGTGGCGCTGATGGCCAGCCTGCTGCACCTTGGCGAAGGCGATGTGGTCGTCCAACCGGCTGTCTCCTACCCGACTTACGAAATCGGTACCCAACTTGCCGGCGCCACCGTGGTCAAAGTCGATGATGTGACCGACGTCGATTCCTGGGTGAATATTCCGAACGTCAAGGCCATCTGGATCAACTCGCCGTGTAATCCCTCCGGCGAGGTCATCTCCGCTGACTGGCTGACCGACATCGTGGCTGCTGCCCGTCGCATCGGTGCCGTGGTGCTCTCCGACGAATGCTATGCGTTAATGGACTGGCGTTCGGTGCGCCGCAATACAGCCGCGTTCTCTGCGCCTGCCGCGTCTGCATCTGCTGCGTCTGTGCCTGCCGCACCGGTGGCCGAATCCAACGAGCCCGCCTCCGATACCGCATTCAGTCTCTCCGCCACGCCATGTGCCCTGAATCCACATGTGTGTGAAGGTTCGGCAGCTGGCATCCTGGTGCTCTACTCGCTGTCCAAGCAGTCCAACATGGCCGGCTACCGTACGGCTCTAATTGCCGGCGATTACCGGCTGGTCAAGGAAATGGCCGAATACCGCAAGCAGATCGGCCAGATTATCCCTGGCCCAGTGCAGGCCGCCATGGCCGCAGGTCTGAAGGACACAGCCGCTGTGCACGAGCAATGGGGGCGTTACCGTCGCCGCCTATCCGCGCTGGTTGACGCACTGAAGGCATATGGCTATTCGGCACAAATGCCCTCCGGCGCGCTGTACGTATGGGTCAAGGCCAGGTCCGGCGACTGCTGGGCCGATATGGCCGAGCTCGCCAAGATCGGCATCATCCCCAGCCCCGGCGAATTCTACGGCGCTCCCGCCTACCTGCGTTTCTCCGCCACCGCCACCGACGAGGCCATCCGCTCCGCCTGCGAACGTCTCACGGCGTAATGAGATCGTAAGTGGCGTTGAGCCGTTCACGCCCCAAACTGGGCGGCCTTGTTGCCGAATTTGCGGCGCACAGCGTCCAGTGCGGCCTCGGCATCATGCAAACGCGCCTGTGAGGTCTGGCCGCGGGCATTGTCGGCCTCTTCGAGCATGTCATCCAGTGAAGGCTGCACGGCCGTAGCCGCCGCCTTACTGAGCGAAGACGTGCTCATACCGGCCAAGCGAATAGTTTTGGGCAGGGGAGTGGCAGACTCCGCCGAGGCCGGTAGCCCCAGCATGACTTTCAGCTGCCGCACGCATTCCGGGTACAGCACGCCGGCCGTATCGGTCGGCCGCTCCATCGTAAAAGACCGGGTCTGATAGCTCAGGTCGGCGAACCGCAACTTCACCGTCAGCGTGCGCGCCACCAGCCCCTTGCGCCGCAGCGTGCTGGCTACTTCGTCGCAGGCCGAACGCAGTAGCCCACACACCACGCGCATATCGCGTGTATCCTCGGCCAGGGTTTCCTCGGACCCAATGGATTTCTCCTCGCGTACCGTGGTAATTTCGCGGGAATCCAACCCGTGCGAGGCCGCCCATAATCCACGTGCCGCAGCCGGGGAGCCAGTGGCACGAGTCAATGCAGCCTCATCCAGCTGAGCCAATTCAGCCACCGAATGCACGCCCCAAGCATTAAGCCGCTTCTCCAAAGACGGCCCGATTCCCGGAATACCACGCAATGGCATCATCTGCACGAATTCGGCCGAGCGGGCCGCGGGAATCAGCAGCATGCCGTCCGGCTTGGCATTGGTCGAGGCCATTTTGGACACCAGTTTGTTACAGGCGATACCCACTGAACACGTCACGTGGAAGCGCTCGGCCACCTGAGCGCGAGTCCACGCGCCGATCGCGCTCGGCCGCCCCCACTCCAGCAGTGCGGCGGACACATCCATATAGCCCTCGTCCACCGAAACCTGCTCGAACCGGTCGGTGACGGTCAAAAACACCTCATGCATGATTCGGTGCGACATCATGCGGTAATACGCCATATCCACTGGCAGAAAAATGCCGTTCGGGCACAACCGATGGGCGCGCGCGGCCGGCATCGCCGAATTGATGCCGTATTTCCGGGCTTCGTAGCTCGCGGCGGACACCACCGCGCGCGGCCCGGTGCCGATGATTACCGGCTTGCCTTTGAGCCCGGGGTTGCGCGCCACCTCCAATGAGGCATAGAAGGCATCCATGTCGATATGCAGCACGGTGCATCCGGTCTCGTCGTGGCCCCAATCGCGTTTGGCGGCCTCAAGTCTCGGTGCGGTGCTCATGCCACCATTGTAGGAATGCCGAACGAGGTCATGCTCACTATGTGGCGCGCATGACGCGGCGCTCATTGTCATAATGCCGAATATCGCCGGAATTCCAAGGGTTTACGCACTGTGCGGCTGTTTCGCATGGTGGGTGCGATTCCACGGAATCGTCCACATTGCGTCACTGTCCGTAACGCCTTCCAAGTCAATGCGCGCGGTCCCGGCTCTCCGAGTAGCGTAAACCTCATGAAGAAGGCAGTGGTCGGTATCCTCAACCGTGTTCCCGTGGTTCTTATCGTGATTGGTGAGGCACTGGTGATTTATTTGGCTACGGCCGTCGCCAAACTTGCGTTCACCCAGCTCGATCCGCTGTACTCGGTGTGGTATCGCGTGGGATTCATGGCGGTGCTGTTGCTGCTGTGGCGCAGGCCCTGGAACAAGGCGAAGCGAGCGCAACTGTTTCACCGCGACGCCCGCAGCTGGGGGCTGGTCGTACTGCTCGGCTGCTCGCTGGTGCTGATGAATACCCTGTTTTATGTGGCCATCAGCAATATGGATATGGGCATTGCCGTGTCTATCGAATTTTTGGGACCGCTTTCGGTGGCGGTGATTACCGGCAAAAGCTGGCGCGAGCGGGTCGGTATCGGTATCGCGGCGGTCGGTGTGGTGCTGTTAGCTGGCATATCATTGGCCAATCCGTCCGGCAGTGGCACGTTTTTGTATGGTCTGATTGCGATTTTGATCGGCGGGTCGATGTGGGGCATGTATATCATCACCGGCCGGCGCGTGGCGGCTGGGGGCAATTCGCTGGATAATCTGTGCATCGCCGTGACCATCGGCTGGCTGGTCCAGTCCCTGTTCCTTGGCGTGCCGGCTGTGGCTCATGTGGTTCACCCCAAGGCCGATGCCACGTGGGCGCTTGAGCCCGGCGGCTCGCTGAAGCTGCTGGCTCTGCTGTTTGTGATTTCCCTGATGGCCTCGTTCATTCCCTATGTGGTGGAGCAGATCACGCTGCGACGCACCACATCCGGCGCATTTTCGGTAATGCAATCCATCAATCCCGCCATGGCGGTGGCCGTGGGACTGGCGTTCGGCGAGATTCCCAGCGTTGGTGAAATCGTCGGTGTGGCGTTGGTGATTTGCGCGGTTATCGTTACGTTCTCCGGCGACGCCGCACCCGCGGACGTTCAATAATGTGTCGTTCGGCACGCCGTATCCGCAGGACGTGGTACAGTAATTTGCTGTTGCGCATTATTGCGTAACGTGGAGTCATGCCTGAGTGGCCGATAGGGGCACCCTGCTAAGGTGTTAGTCGTGTAAACGGCTCGAGGGTTCGAATCCCTCTGACTCCGCCGATTAAGGTTCCGGGTGAAAGCTCGGAACTTTTTTGTTTTCCGGAAACTCCGGGTTAAGTAACTCCTGAAATAACCGAGGACGGGCGGTCTCCGCTTGTGGTAAGCGGAGTCGGAGGTACGCCATTGTCCGTCCGCCTCCAAACCGCCATTTTAGTGGGCGAACGAGTGCGGCACGTCGGGAAAAGTCCGAGCGACGAAAGAAAAATGTTCACTAAGTGAGACTTTTGCGTGGTGTTCGTGAATGGTGATTGAAGATTAACCGGTTAATATATTGCTTGTCCAATCGCTTGCTCATCGCCTCCCTCCCCGCAGTACTTGACCGAGATGGGCGGTACCCTAGAGAGAGAAGAAGAGTTCCGAAGGGCGGGCAAAGATGAGCCATATCGCTGGGCAGGGGCAACATCGCTCCAACTCGACACGAACCAACCGTGCGGCGCTGATTATCGTGTTCGTGATCGTGCTCGCCGTTGCGCTGGGCATCGGCGCATGGTTCGCAACCCATCGCACGGACGGCAATGGCCCCGCACACGCCGGAGTGTCGGACGTCGCGTTGAATAAAGCGAAGAACACGCCCAAACCGGTGACCGAACATCACGGCAATTCACCGGATTGCCCGGATACGGACTGCATCGCCATGCTGGTCAACGGCGATTTGTTGTTCCATGAGGGATTGTGGAGCCATTTCCAAGGCCCGAACCCCAACGCCACGGATGGCACCGCCTTCAACTTCGACCCGCTGTTCGCGCCGATGAAGCAGTACATTCAGGCTTCGGACATCGCCGTGTGCGAATTCGAAACCCCGATCGCCCAGCGCGGCGGCCCATATGCCGCGTACCCGATCTTCAACATTCCGCCGGAAGTGGCGGATGCCGCCCGCAACGTGGGATACAACGCCTGCACACACGCCACCAACCATTCCTGGGATCAGGGGGCGGATGGCATCGCCCGTCTGTGGGGCACGCTTGAGGCCAATGGCATCGCCCAGACCGGCTCGTACAAAACCGAAGCCGACTCCACCAAACCGTTGGTCATCGATTCCCCGACCGGCGGCGGCAAGCTGGGTCTGGTCACCGGCACGGTCTCCCTCAACGGCATGACCGCCGACGAGGACTGGCAGGTGGATCGTCTGCGCGAAGACGGCGACCCGAATCACGACAGCGACATCCAGCGCGCGGTAGACAAGGCCAACAAGGCCCGCGAGCAAGGTGCCGATGTGGTGGCCATCGCCATGCACTCGGTGCAGGAATACCTTGATTACGCCGATTCCTGGCAGATTTCGGAAGCCCATGAGCTTGCCGACACTGGTGCCTTCGACGTTATTTACGGTGCCGGTTGCCATTGTGCGCAGCCCATCGAGAACTATAACGGCACGTGGATTATCTACGGTCTGGGCAACGCCGTCACCGAGTCGGCGAACACGCCGGAAACCTTGGTCAACAATCAGGGTGTGACCGCACGCATCCAGTTCGCCGGCAAGAAGGGCGTCAAGGGGTCGTGGCGCGTCAACCGCATCGATTGGGTGCCCACCGCCAACGTGCATCAAGGCAACTACCAATGGTGCCCGATATCCAGCGACCATCCCATAGGCACATGTTGGGACGAAGCCTACGACGCTCAGATACGCCAACGCATCTGGGATGTCATCTATTCGATGGGCGCGGACCAGAACGTCGTCAAGGAATGGAACATCACGCAGGAGCAGGCGGCAAAGCAATAGTTGCTCGGCTTGGTCTCAAGGAGGGGAAGCCGCAAGGTGACGCTTTTCCCGCCGGCCTCCTAATGTGGAGCCCATGACCGAGATTTACGAAACCCAAAGCGAACGCACCGATCTGCCCCTCGTCGTGATGCCGTCCGTGCTTGACTCGATGATCGAGCCCATCAAGGCCCAGTTCCCCGCGCTCCACGACGTTGCCCGCGTGCGTATGTTCGAGGAATTCACGTCCGACGAGGCGACCATAGCCGAGCGTCTGAAGGATGCCGACGCCCTGCTGGTGGGCGGCTACCACATTTCGGACGATCTGCTGCGCACCATCAGCGGGCAGGGGCACGTCAAGTGCATCGTGTTCTGCGGTACCGGCGTCGCCAGCTACCTCAATCTCGATAAGGCGCGCGAGCTGAAGATCCGCGTCTGCAACGCCGAACATTATGGCGATCACGCCGTGGCCGAGCACACCTTCGCCCTTCTGTTCGAGCTCATCCGCCGCGTTGGCCAACTCGATAAGGACGTCAAGGCCGGCAACTGGGCGTGGACCGGCGGCGATGGACTGCAACTCGCCGGCCGTCGCATGGGCATCATCGGACTGGGCGGCATCGGCGCCACCGTGGCCGGCATCGCCCGCGCCTTCGGCATGGAGGTCGCCGCATGGAATTCGCATGTGCCGCCCGAGCATTTCGAACGCTCCGGTGCCACTCCGGTCGACGATCTCAACAAGCTCATCGAAACCAGCGACGTCATCTCCGTCCATCTGCCGCTGAACAACGCCACGCGCGGCATCGTCACCGCCGAGAACCTTGCGCATGTGAAGCCCGGCACCCTGTTCATCAACACCGCCCGCTCCGAAGTCATCGAATCCGGTGCGCTGCTTGCCCGACTGCAAAAGGGCGATGTTCCCGCCGCACTCGACGTGTTCGACCATGAGCCGCTGACCGCCGACGACGCCATCTGCCATGTGCCCGGCATCGTCCTGACCCCGCACGTCGGCTGGCGTGCCGACGGCGCGTTCAAGGAGCTCACCCGCCAGATGATCGCCTGCCTGACCGCCTACTTCGCCGGCGAAGACTATAACGTCGTCGTCTCCGAACGCTGATAGCCCTGCCTAGCCTCGCGCTCAATCGAACACCCAGCCAGTCGACCACCGGAACACGCTCATGCAGACGATTCTCAACACGCCCGACGATCCTGCCCACGATTCGCTCGTCGAAAAAAAGTCCGAATTTATCGGCGACGCCGCCCATGTCGATACGCTCGACGAGGCGCTCGCGTTCGTGGCTGCGATCCGTGAGCAGCATCCGAAAGCCCGACACGTGGCGTATGCCGCCGTGTGCGGAGGCGCGGATGGGCGACTGTCCGAACGCATGAGCGATGACGGCGAGCCGTCCGGTACCGCCGGCAAGCCGATTCTCGACGTACTCAAGCAGTCGGGCACCACCGATTGCGTGGTTGCCGTCACCAGATATTTCGGTGGTATTCTGCTGGGCTCCGGTGGGCTGGTCCGCGCGTACTCATCCGCCGCATCATTGGCGATGAAAGCCGCCCGCGCCGCCCGCATCATGACCGCCAAGCGATACCGGGTTCGCCTCGAATACCCGCAGTTGGCCCGATTCCAGCAGATCCTGGCGCAGCTTGGTGGCAGTCAGGAGGATGAATCGTATGCGGTGAACGTCGAGTTGACCGCGGTGGTGCCGCAGGATGATTGCGCGCGATTCGAGGAGCGTGTGCGGGAAGCGTTCAATGCCGCTGTGGTGCCGGCTCCGATTGACATGGTCAACATTCCGGTTCCGCTCGCGTGACGCCTGTATGACTAAGCTGGGCATCATGACCGACGAGAACACCACCAGCCAGCAGACCCAGCCCACCGAGGCCGCAACCGAGGCCGCGGCCGAGACTGCAACCGACACGGACGCCCAGCAGCAGGACCAAGGCGTGCAGTCCGCAGCCGAGTCCGCCGCTCCGGTGGATTTCGAACCGCTGACCGCTACATACGAGCGTCTGCGCCATTCCACCGACCCGGCCGAACTGTCCGAATTCGCCCGTCGGCCGTTGCCTGACCGTGCCGATCAGGCGGCGTTCTCCCGCGCCACCGCACTTTTGGAGGCTGTGGCCGGCAACCCGCACACCCCGGTGGCCGATCGCGTGTTCCTCGCCGACACCATGCCGTTCCCGAACGTATTGGTCAAACTCTCCGAAGACCCCGAACCGTCCGTGCGTCAAGCCGTGGCCGCCAACGGGGACGACAAGAATTGGCTGGTCGGCCGTCTGACCAAGGACCCGGTGCCTGCGGTCCGGGATACGGCGTTGAAAAACAAGCGCACCAGCTGGAAGATGCGGCTTGAGGGTGCGCAGGACCCCACTGCGGATGCGGAGACATTGGATTTCTTGGGCGTACTTGGCACCGAATCCGAAGAGGGAGCACCGGCGGTGCTTTCTTCGATGGTCCGCCGTGCCGTGGCACTGAACCCCAATACGTCCGAAGCGATGCTTGCCAAATTGGCCAACGACCCCTCGGCCGAGGTGCGGCACGCCGTGGAAAGCCGCCGCTAAGCACACTATTGCTGTGTTTTGCCGCGCAAATTTGGCCGGCAATCACCCCCTGTCCACCATTGTGAGCGCTCACATCTCACTATGTGAGGGTAAAAAGTACATAATTTGGCGGAATCATGGCATTTTTCTTACGGTGTGGCGCAATCAAACGGCGTTAGACTGGGGCTATGAGTGAGATTACCGAGAGTGAAGAGCGTCTGGCCCGTCCGTTGATTCGACTGGCCAAGTTGGTCGGTGTCGGCACGAGTTATTTGGGCATGAGCCATGACTACCACGAGATAGACGATGACGTCCTGATCGAGGTGCTGGCAGCGCTGGGCATCGACGCCTCCAGCGAGAGCGCCCAACTCATCGCCATCCGACGCATTCTGAACGAGCGTTACGCCCGATTGGTGGCACCCACCGTGCTGCATATCGCCGGTAGCGAGGACCGGGTGCTGGTGAACACCGGTATTCTGGACGTGCCTTCGGCGAGCATCACGCTGGAGAATGGCGAGCCATATCAAGGCACCATTGAAGTTGGTCCTGGAGATGGATCCCAGGCCTACGACTTGGATGGTACGTTCATTTCGAATGCGGCTGTGGTCATTCCCGCCGATCTGCCGATTGGTTACCATACGCTGCACGTCAAGGTCGCCGACCGTGTGCAAGACGCCACTTTGATCAGTGCACCTGATCGCGTCGATCTGCTTGACCCGATGAAGGGCGGCAGTCTGTGGGGCTGGATGGCCCAGCTGTACTCGATTCGCTCCTCCAACTCCTGGGGCGTGGGCGATTACGAGGATCTGAAGACCATGCTGGTGGACGCCAAGCAGAAGACTGGTGCCGACTTCGTGCTCATCAATCCGGTGCATGCCGCCGAGCCGGTGTCCCCGCTCACCCCGTCGCCGTATCTGCCGGTAAGCCGTCGCCTGATCAACTTCACGTACATCCGTCCTGAGGCGATCGCCGAATATGCCACGCTCAGCGAGGGCGACAAGAATGCCGTCGACGGACTGCATGCCGACACCGAACCGCTGAACGGTGATTCCCAGCTCATCGACCGTGACGCCATGTGGCGCAGCAAGATGCACGCCCTGTGGATTATCTTCAAGGCCGGCCGTACCGCCGAACGCCAAAGCGTATTCGACCAATTCAAGGCGGACTGTGGTTCCGACTTGGAGGCGTATGCCACGTGGTGCCTGTGCTACGACAAGTGGGGGGCGCCCAACGGCGAGGAGGGCAACTGGGAGCGCAAGTTCAATCGCAACTCCCCGGAAATCGCCAATCTGCGCAAGCAGTACCCGGACACTTTGGACTTCTACCGCTGGCTGGAATGGATTGCCGCCGAGCAGCTGTCCTCCGCCCAACAGGCAGCCAAGGACGCCGGCATGCATATCGGCATCATGTCCGATATGGCCGTCGGCGTGCACCCCTCCGGCGCTGACGTGTGGTGGAATCCCGAGCGCTTCGCCAAGGGAGCCACGGTCGGCGCACCGCCGGACATGTTCAACCAGCAAGGCCAGAACTGGAGCCAGCCGCCGCTGAGCCCGATCAATCTGGAGACCACCGGCTACGAGGCCTACCGCAATATGGTGCATGGCATGTTCGCCCGTGCCGGTGCGGTGCGCATCGATCACATCCTTGGTCTGTTCCGCCTGTGGTGGATTCCCGAGAACCGTTCGGCTATGGATGGCGCTTACGTGTACTACGACTCAGACATCATGCTGGGCGTTCTGGCCATCGAGGCCTCTCGTGCCGGCGGCGTGGTCGTAGGTGAGGACCTCGGCGTGGTGCCGGACCATGTGGCCGATTCCCTGTCGAGCCACGGTATTCTCGGTTGCGCCGTTGAATGGTTCGAGCAGTGCGACGGCGTGTTCCGCGCCCCCTCCCAGTGGCGTCCGTATGCATTGGCCTCCGTGAATACGCATGATTTGCCGCCGGCCGCCGGTTACCTGGAATACGAGCACGTCAAGATTCGTGAGCGTCTGGGCTTGCTGACCGGCCCGGCCGAGGAATTCGAAGCCTCCGCCAAGGCCGAGCAGGATGCGATGCTGGCCATGCTGGTCGAGCAGGGTTATCTTGATGCCGACTTTGCCGAACATCGTGAGGATCACGAGGCGGATATCGTCGACGCGCTGTACCACGCACTGAAGGGTTCGCCGTGCAAGCTGCTCGCCGCCTCGATCACCGACGCGGTGGGGGAGAAGCGTGCGCAGAACCAGCCGGGCACCAACAACGAATACCCGAACTGGCGCATCCCACTGGCCGACGCCAAGGGCAACGTGGTACCGCTCGAAACCCTCTTCGACACCCCCGGTGCCCAACGCTTCGCCCAAATCTTCAATTCCTGACCCGCTTTACCTCCCTCTGACGAGCCGAGTCGTTAAGCGGACAGTCCAGTGGACTGTCCGTAGACGAGGCCTGAAAGAAGCGATAGCTGAGAGAAGGCAGGGAATTGCCTCACCGTAGGTGAGTCGGTTAGCCGAAGTGGGTGGGAGAGAAACCATAAATAGGGGAAGAGAAGCCATAAACCCAATGGAGTGTCCCCAGTTGCCCTATGTCAAGCCCGGCGATATACTAGTGGATTGTTGTGTTTCCCTAAGGGGTCCTTCAAAGCGCTATCCCACTCGCCATCGAGGACTTTCAGGGAGCCCACGGATAATGAGGTTCGACGCCTCTTGGATGCGGCCCTGACCAAGCCACACCAAGCAGCTGAGACCCGGAACACAATATAGAAAAGGTAATCCAGTGAAAACTTTCACTCCGAAGCCAGCTGATCTGACTCATGACTGGTACGTCATCGACGCCACCGACGTGGTGCTCGGCCGTCTCGCCACCCAGGCTGCAATCCTGCTGCGCGGCAAGAACAAGCCGACCTACGCTCCGCACGCCGATTCCGGCAACCACGTGATCATCATCAATGCCGACAAGATTGCTCTGACTGGCAACAAGATGGGCAAGGAACTCTACTCGCACTCCGGCCGTCCTGGTGGTCTGCGTCGTGACTCCTACGCCGAGCTGCTCGAGAAGAACCCCGAGCGCATCATCAAGAACGCTGTCAAGGGCATGCTGCCGAAGAATCGTCTGGCCAAGGTGCAGCTCGACCGCCTGCGTATCTTCCGTGGCGCCGAGCACCCGCACACCCCGCAGAAGCCCCAGGTCTTCGAGATCGCCCAGGTCTCGCAGCAGGCCAAGTGAAACCTGAGAGGAGATAAGAATCATGGCTGAAAACACCAACGACTCCCAGGTTGTCGAGACCGAAGAGGAGCTCACCAACTACACCACCGAGACCAACGCTGGCGCTGGCACCGGCACCTCCGCGATTGAGCCGGGCTACGGCACCGGTCGCCGCAAGGAGGCTGTCGCCCGTGTCCGTCTGGTTCCGGGTGACGGCAAGTGGACCATCAACGGCCGCACTCTGGAGGAGTACTTCCCCTCCAAGCTGCTGCAGCGTGAGGTCAACTCCCCGATCGTTCTGCTCAAGCTCGAAGGCAAGTTCGACGCTATCGTCCTCGTTGACGGCGGCGGCACCACCGGCCAGGCCGGCGCCATCCGCCTCGGCGTTGCCCGCGCTCTGAACGCCATCGATCGTGATGCCAACCGCGCCGCCCTGAAGAAGGCTGGCTTCCTGACCCGCGACGCTCGCGTCGTGGAGCGCAAGAAGGCTGGTCTGCACAAGGCACGTCGCGCCCCGCAGTTCTCCAAGCGTTAATTTCGCTTGTCCTGTACCGAGCATACAAAGGCTCTCCGCGGAATTCCGCGGAGAGCCTTTGTGTTTGTGTCGCGCTGTCTTGAGTGTGACTCACACCTGCTTCATCAGCGTGATGCTCAGCGCCGGCATGATCCAGACATTGTCGTCGACGGGAGTGTCCGGTGTATCATCCACAGGGGCATCGGGCATATCAGCTGATACCTCATCCCGAGGCGCGGACGAGGTGCCGTTTGCGGCGTGATCTGTTACTGGCATCGCGAATTTGATGGTATCCGCTTCATTCTCAGTCGAGGATTCCGTACGCTGCATGGCCACTTCTTCGACCATCTTGAGTACTGTCTCGCTGGCGTCCGGTACATGCTGCGTCCAGACGGTGGTGTCACCGTTCAAATCGCATTCCTCGACCTGAGTGCCATGCCCGGCTCGGCGGCCGTTGATTTCGGCCGAGCACCATTTAGGCGTCCAGTGGGTGTCTGGCGGCAGGCGGAATGTGCGGTCGTCAGCGGTGCCGTTGACCACAATGCACACGTCCACCTCACTGTTGGACAGCAATCGCATGGTGAAGCTACGTACGCCCAGATCGAACCAGTCACGCTCCATCGGCGTGGTACCGTCGGGCAGGAACCACTGCACGCGGCTTGAGGGCTTGAGTAGGCCGATCTGGGTCAGTCGGGTGAAGAAATCCTCGTGGTGATACAGGTCCAGTGATTTACGCAGCGCCACCAGTCGAGACACGGTTTCCAAGCGGCGCATTTCGCGCGTCTTGTTGGTGGAATACATCCAATCCCACTTCAGCCACGTGATGTCGTTGTCTTGGCAGTAGGCGTTGTTGTTGCCGTCCTGCGTGTTGCGGAATTCGTCGCCGGCGAGCATCATCGGCGTACCCAGCGAGAGCAGCAGCATGCCGATCATGTTCATGGCCGCCTGTTCGCGTGCCGCAATGACGTCTGGATCATCGGTGACGCCTTCGACGCCGAAATTGGCGGAATGGTTCACCGACGAGCCATCATTATTGTTTTCGCCGTTGGCTTCATTGTGCTTGGAGCGGTATCTGGTGAGGTCCGTCAGCGTGAAACCGTCGTGGCAGGACACGAAATTGATGGAGGCCGGAGCGCCACGCCCTGGTTCGGTGGCGAACAGATCGGCCGAGCCGCAGAGTCGCGTGGACATCTCCTGCAAACTGATACGCCCGAAATCGGAGCCGCCGTCCACATCCTCAAGCCAGAAGGTGCGGGCCGTATCGCGGAAGCGGTCATTCCATTCGGCGAACGGCACGGAGAATTGGCCGGTGCGCCAGCCGAGGTTGCCCAGATCCCACGGCTCCATAATGAGCTTCAGGTTGCCCAGCAGCAGATCGGAACGCAGGGCGTAGAGGAACGGGTGATGATGGGTGAATTCGCCTTCCAGGCGGGCCAGCGTGACGCCAAGGTCGAAGCGGAAACCGTCTATGCCAATACGCTTGGCCCAGTATCGTAATGAGTCGATGGCAAAGGTGACCACATGCGTGTTGGTGAAGTCCAGCGTATTGCCGCAACCGGTGGTGTCTTCGAGTCGGCCGGTATTGGATTTTTGATGGCGATAGTAGGCCAGGTCGTCGAGGCCGCGCCAGCAGACCGTCGGGCCTTCGACGCCGCCTTCGCATGTGTGGTTGTAGACCACGTCCATGATGACTTCGAAGCCGGCCTCGTGCAGTGCGCGCACCATGTCTATGACTTCTTGGCGCACGGCGGCCGCGCCCTTCTCCTGGGCGGCTTTAGTGGCGTAGGAGGGTTCGGGGGCGAAGTAGCTGAGGGTGGAGTAGCCCCAGTAGTTCTTGCGGCCGTGTTCTTGCAGGAAGAGCTCGTCCTGCTTGGCCATAATCGGCAGCAGTTCGATGGATGTGATGCCTAGACCCTGCAGATAGGCGAGCGTGGTGGGGTGTGCGAGTCCGGCGTACGTGCCGCGCAATGATTCGGGCAGCCACGGTGCGTTGGCGGTGAAGCCTTTGACGTGCATCTCATAGATGACGGTTTTGCGCCACGGCACATGCGGGTGCTGCGGGTCGCCCTCATGCTTATGGGTATCGCGATCGTCGATGGCCACGGACACCGGCATATGGCCGAGCGAGTCTACGGTGCTCATGGCACCGTATGCCGAGCCGATTACCTTGCGGTCCACGACATCGCATTCATAGGAGAAGGCGGCGGGGGTGAGCTCCATGGAGCCGTCGATGCCCTTGCCATACGGGTCAAGCAGGAATTTGTATGGATTGAAGCGCACGCCGTGTTTCGGGTCCCATGCGCCGTCCACGCGGTAGCCATAACGCATGCCGTCCCATGCTTTGGGCAGGTGCACGTACCACAGGCCGTAGTTCGGCCCGGTCATGCGGAACAAGGTCTCGCGCAGATACAAATGTTCGATAATGCGTGTGCATACCGGGAACTCATGAATCTGCTGGATAAAGGAGATATTCGGGTCCTCGAACAGGCGGATGGCGTCTTGGAAGAAAGCGCTGGGCTCATCAATGGGCTCCAGTACACACAGCCAAACCTGATCGGCAGTTTCGGAACGAACAACGACGTCAGCCCCACCGTCGTCAGTGAAGTACAGCCCTGGGCGAGTGGCGTAACGATGCAACGGTGGGTTTTTCATACCTCCATTGTAGACGTGTTGTCACTTTTGGTGGAAGCCCTTGATTTCCTGCCGCGTTCCGCAGCACCGCAGATGCCGTCGAGATAATTCTCGGCGAACCGCAACGCGGCACCGATGATGTTCTGATCTTCGGCGCAGTAGCTCTTGCGCAGATTGAAATGGTCGGTGCCGAACGGGCTGCGTGCGATGACGCGCGTCTTCAGATCCTCGATGTCGCTGTCTTCAAGATGCTGGGCTGCTTCACCGCCGACAATCACGTCGCCCGCGATGATGGATCGCGCGTTGACGATGGCCTGCGCCACGTAATCCAGCCACTCATCCATGCGCTCGCGATGATGCCGTTCGCCCTGCTCAAGCACGCTGAAGAAGCCGGGAATGCTTTCGTAATCCTCGGGCAAGGTCTCCGGCGAGCAGTAGGTGTCCATGCAACCGCGCTGGCCGCAGTAGCATTCGCGGCCGCCCGGCACCAGCGTCATGTGTTCGATGGCGCCGTTGCACTGGTTCGGGCCTTGATACAGTTTGCCCCCCGCGATCACCGCGCCGCCCGGGCGTCGCTCCAGATAGACGCACACCGCATCGGTGAGCGTGGAGTCGAACCAGAGTTCGGCCATGGCTGAGGCATCGGAATCGTGGATCATCATGCACGGGTAATGGACCGATTGGCTGATGGTTTCGAGCGTGAGCCCAGTGTTGCCCATAATGGTGCCGAAGATGATGGTGGTGGCGTCGGGGGAGAGGATGCCTTGGATGGCGAACGAGACGCCGAGCACCTTGCCGTGCTTCTTTTCGACGTCGGCGGCGAAGTTGTTGATGATGCCGCCGATACGCTGGTAGTAAACGTTGGTGTTGCGGTAAGGCAGGGCATCGTTGCGTTTTTCGATGACGTTGCCGTACAGGTTAATCGCGCACAGGCGCAGTTCGTTGGACCGCATCACTACCCCGATGGCAGTGCGATGATCGGGATTGAACTCATAATTTTGCGCCTTGCGCCCGCCGGTGGAATCCTGCAGTTCGCCTTTGCGGATGAGTCCGTCATCTTCTAGTGCGTGCAGATTTTGGGTGATGGTGGGCAGGCTGAGGCCGAGTTCGCGTTCCAGTTCCTGCTTGGTGACATGGCTATGGCCATACAGATACTGGGCCATGGCACTGCGGTTGTGCGCTTTCACTGCGGTCGATGGCATTGCCCTCATGTTTACCCCTTTGTGCGATGAGATATATGCAAGTTTACTTTATGAAAGTGGCTTTCATGTGCCTCGACGCGGAGGTTATGAGGCAACAATCGTATATTTGTAGGCGATTTTGGGTACTTTTTTAAACCAACTTTCTAGAAATGTGGAGAAAATGATTGCTTTTGAAAACTTACTTTAAAAAAGTTCTCGGATTGTGTTGTTTGCAGGCATGTGATTTTCGGTAAAAAGTGAACAAAAAGTACCAAATCGCCGGATAGAGTGAGGATTTGTTCGATATTTCGCACAACTCGTAACAAAAACTGTTCAATATCGCACGTGAAACGCCGTCGATTTTGTGCGTATGCATCGCGCCGGACCGTTCAGTATATTGTGCCTCAGGTCACATATGCAATGTGACAACGCATCACCGGTCATTTTCGGTTACTGAGGCGGTATCCCGCTGGTGCAACTGAGGTGACGAGGCGATGGCCCAGAACTTTGCCATATACCCCAAGAAGATCGAGGAGGACCCCAAGTGGCAGAAGCAAAGAAGAAGGTCGAAGCTACCAAGCCGACTCCAGAAGAGAAGCAGGCCGCAGCTGAGGCCGAAGTTGACGCGCTGGTTGCCCGCGCCAAGAAGGCTCTCGTCGAATTCGAGAACCTCGACCAGAAGCAAGTTGATCGTATCGTCGCCAAGGCCTCCATCGCCGCTCTGAACAAGCACCTCGTTCTCGCCAAGATGGCTGTCGACGAGACCGGCCGTGGTCTCGTGGAAGACAAGGCCACCAAGAACATCTTCGCCTGCGAGCACGTCACCAACTACTTGGCCGGCCAGAAGACCGTCGGCATCATCCGTGAAGACGACGTGATGGGCATCGATGAGGTCGCCGAGCCCGTCGGCGTGGTCGCCGGTGTCACCCCGGTTACCAACCCGACCTCCACCGCCATCTTCAAGTCCCTCATCGCCCTGAAGACCCGTTGCCCGATCGTCTTCGGCTTCCACCCAGGCGCGCAGAACTGCTCCGTGGCCGCCGCGAAGATCGTGCGCGACGCCGCCATCGAGGCTGGTGCTCCGGAGAACTGTATCCAGTGGATCGAGCATCCGTCCATCGAGGCCACCGGCGCCCTGATGAAGCATGACGGCATCGCAACCATCCTCGCCACCGGCGGTCCGGGCATGGTCAAGGCCGCTTATTCCTCCGGCAAGCCGGCCCTTGGCGTCGGTGCCGGCAACGCTCCGGCCTACATCGACAGGAACGTGGACGTGGTGCGTGCCGCCAACGACCTGATTCTGTCCAAGCATTTCGACTATGGCATGATCTGCGCCACCGAGCAGGCCATCATCGCCGACAAGGAGATCTACGCTCCGCTCATCAAGGAGATGAAGCGTCGCAAAGCCTACTTCGTGAACGATGAGGAGAAGGCCAAGCTCGAGCAGTACATGTTCGGCTGCACCTCCTATTCCGGCCAGACCCCGAAGCTCAACTCCGTGGTGCCGGGCAAGTCCCCGCAGTACATCGCCAAGGCCGCCGGCTTCGAGATTCCGGAAGACGCCACCATCCTTGCCGCTGAGTGCAAGGAAGTCGGCGAGAACGAGCCGCTGACCATGGAGAAGCTTGCTCCGGTCCAGGCCGTGCTGAAGTCCGACAACAAGGAACAGGCCTTCGAGATGTGCGAAGCCATGCTCAAGCATGGTGCAGGCCACACCGCAGCCATCCATACCAACGATCAGGCTCTGGTCCGCGAGTACGGCCAGCGCATGCACGCCTGCCGTATCATCTGGAACTCCCCGAGCTCCCTCGGCGGCGTGGGCGACATCTACAACGCCATCGCCCCGTCCCTGACCCTGGGCTGCGGCTCCTACGGCGGCAACTCCGTGTCCGGCAACGTCCAGGCAGTCAACCTTCTCAACATCAAGCGCATCGCTCGGAGGAACAACAACATGCAGTGGTTCAAGATTCCGGCCAAGACCTACTTCGAGCCGAACGCCATCAAGTACCTGCGCGACATGTACGGCATCGAAAAGGCCGTCATCGTGTGCGATAAGGTCATGGAGCAGCTCGGCATCGTTGACAAGATCATCGATCAGCTGCGTGCACGTTCCAACCGCGTGACCTTCCGTATCATCGATTATGTCGAGCCGGAGCCGAGCGTGGAGACCGTCGAGCGCGGCGCCACCATGATGCGCGAGGAGTTCGAGCCGGATACCATCATCGCCGTCGGCGGTGGTTCCCCGATGGATGCGTCCAAGATCATGTGGCTGCTGTACGAGCACCCGGAAATCTCCTTCTCCGATGTGCGTGAGAAGTTCTTCGATATCCGTAAGCGCGCGTTCAAGATTCCGCCGCTGGGCAAGAAGGCCAAGCTGGTCTGCATCCCGACTTCTTCCGGCACCGGTTCCGAAGTCACGCCGTTCGCTGTGATCACCGACCACAAGACCGGCTATAAGTACCCGATCACCGATTACGCGCTGACCCCGTCCGTCGCCATCGTCGATCCGGTGCTGGCACGTACTCAGCCGCGCAAGCTGGCTTCCGATGCTGGTTTCGATGCTCTGACCCACGCTTTTGAGGCTTATGTGTCCGTGTATGCCAACGACTTCACCGATGGTATGGCACTGCACGCTGCCAAGCTGGTTTGGGACAATCTCGCTGAGTCCGTCAATGGCGAGCCGGGTGAGGAGAAGACCCGTGCCCAGGAGAAGATGCATAATGCCGCCACCATGGCCGGCATGGCTTTCGGCTCCGCCTTCCTCGGCATGTGCCACGGCATGGCCCACACCATTGGTGCACTGTGCCACGTTGCCCACGGTCGTACCAACTCCATCCTTCTGCCGTACGTGATCCGTTACAACGGTTCCGTGCCGGAGGAGCCGACCAGCTGGCCGAAGTACAACAAGTACGTCGCTCCGGAACGCTATCAGGAGATCGCCAAGAACCTTGGCGTGAACCCGGGTAAGACTCCGGAAGAGGGAGTCGAGAACCTGGCCAAGGCTGTTGAGGATTACCGTGACAACAAGCTCGGTATGAACAAGAGCTTCCAGGAGTGCGGTGTGGATGAGGACTACTATTGGTCCATCATCGACCAGATCGGCATGCGCGCCTACGAAGACCAGTGCGCACCGGCGAACCCGCGTATCCCGCAGATCGAGGATATGAAGGATATCGCCATTGCCGCCTACTACGGCGTCAGCCAGGCGGAAGGCCACAAGCTGCGCGTCCAGCGTCAGGGCGAAGCCGCTACGGAGGAAGCTTCCGAGCGCGCCTGATCGCAATATCGCAACGTGACTCCTTATATAAAAGATGTGAAGTGAAGCGTATATAAGGAGTCGTGCAAAAGGAGCCTGATGGGAAACCATCAGGCTCCTTTTTTATAGTGAGGGGGAAGTGGACCGTCGCCGTTACCTTCCGCGTTCTTCATCGAAAGAAGACGCGTGATTGTGTTGGCGCGACACCGCGAAAAACGTTGGAAAAACCGCGACACGCGCGAATTCCATATGTTCACCCCTGATGCTTAGATAAAGAAGTTGCCTGATTTTAGGGCTCGCAAATTGTAATTCAAAAAGCGAGCGTGGCACAGCGGCTCACTCCGGTGAGAAGCTGCATGGCTGCGCACTGATGTGGTATGGCCACGGAACTTCCACGGTTCCGGGGGTCTTCTGCGCCGGTGCCCTTGGAAGCAGGCTGGTAAACAGTAAATAACGAATCGCTAGAAAGGGCGGAAGGCAATGGCGGGACAGAAAATCCGCATCAGGCTTAAGTCCTATGACCATGAGGTCATCGACCAATCGGCGAAGAAGATCGTCGAAACGGTGACGAACGCGGGCGCAACTGTGGTTGGCCCGGTTCCGCTCCCGACCGAGAAGAACGTGTTCGTCGTTATCCGTTCTCCTCACAAGTACAAGGATTCTCGCGAGCATTTCGAGATGCGCACTCATAAGCGTCTCATCGACATTGTGGACCCGACCCCGAAGGCCGTGGACTCCCTCATGCACATTGATCTGCCCGCAGACGTGAACATCGAGATCAAGCTGTAAGGGAGGAGGGAACCATTATGTCTAATCGCACCGCACTGCTGGGCAAGAAGCTCGGTATGTCTCAGGTCTGGGACGAGAACGGTTTCTTCGTTCCTGTGACCCTCGTTGACGTGTCCACCAACGTGGTGACCGCTGTCAAGTCCGAAGAGTCCGACGGCTACAAGGCTGTTCAGCTTGGCTACGGCCAGGTTGACCCGACCAAGGTGACCAAGCCGCTCGCCGGCCACTTCGCCAAGGCTGGCGTCACCCCGCGTCGTCACCTCGCTGAGGTCCGCACCGATAACGCCGAAGAGTTCGAGCCGGGTCAGGAGCTGACCGCTGAGCTGTTCCCGGAAGGCACCCTGGTCGACGTGACCGGTACCACCAAGGGCAAGGGCTTCGCAGGCACCATCAAGCGTTGGGGCTTCAAGTCCTATCGTCGTACCCACGGCTCTCACAAGAACGAGCGTCGTCCTGGCTCTGTTGGCGCATGCGCCACCCCGAGCCGCATCCTCAAGGGCAAGCGCATGGCTGGCCGCATGGGTCATGTGACCAACACCGCGCTGAACCTCACCATCGTTTCGTCGGATGTTGAGAACGGCGTGCTGGCTATCAAGGGCGCCATTCCGGGCCCGAAGGGCAGCATCGTTCTCGTCCGTTCGGCAGTGAAGGGAGCCTGATAAATCATGGCAAACGTTACTCTGAACGTCACCGATAACCAGGGCAAGGCCACCGGCACCGTCGATGCCCCGGCTGAGATCTTCGGCTTCTCCGCTGAAGAAGTTCAGTCCCGCATCCCGCTGATCCACCAGGTCGTCATCGCCCAGCTCGCCGCTGCTCGCCAGGGCACCCACGCCACCAAGACTCGTGGCATGGTTTCCGGCGGTGGCCGCAAGCCGTGGAAGCAGAAGGGCACCGGTCGTGCTCGTCAGGGCTCCATCCGTGCACCGCAGTGGTACCACGGCGGCACCGTGTTCGGTCCGCAGCCGCGTGACTACTCCCAGCGCACCCCGAAGAAGATGAAGGCCGCTGCTCTGAAGTACGTGCTTTCCGATCGTGCCAATGCCGGTCACGTGGCCGTTGTCGACTTCGGTGTTTCCGAAGCCCCGTCCACCAAGGCCGCCGTTGCCGCTCTTACCCCGGTGACCGAGAACAAGTTCACCACCGTGGTGCTCTCTCGCGAGAATGTGAACGAGTGGCTTTCCGTTCGTAACATCCCGACCGTTCACCCGATCTTCGCCGATCAGCTCAACACGTACGATGTGGTCACCGCTCAGTACGTGGTCTTCTCCAAGGAAGGCTTCGACGCTTTCCTCGCTGCGAAGGCTGAGCCGGCTGCAAAGGAGGCCTGATTTTCATGGTCGCTATTCACAAGCCCGCACACGACATCATCCTCAAGCCTGTCGTTTCTGAGAAGAGCTACGCTCTGTCCGATCGCGGTCAGTACACCTTCGTGGTGGCCCCGAACGCGAACAAGGTTCAGATCAAGCAGGCAATCGAAGAGATCTTCAATGTCAAGGTGACGAACGTCAACACCCTCAACCGCGCCGGCAAGCGCCAGCGCACCCGCAACGGTTTCGGCCAGCGCGTCAATCAGAAGCGCGCCATCGTGACCGTCGCCGAGGGCCAGACGATCGACATCTTCGGTAACTGAAGGCTAGCCGAGAAAAGTTAAAGGAAGAACTAGATTATGGCTATCCGCGTTTATAAGCCGACGACTGCAGGCCGCCGTAACGCGTCCGTCTCGGACTTCTCCGAGCTTACGCGCTCCACGCCTGAGAAGTCGCTGGTTCGCAAGCTCAGCAAGACTGGCGGTCGTAACTCCTACGGCCGTATGACCTCCCGTCATCGCGGCGGCGGTCACAAGCGCCAGTACCGTCTCATCGACTTCAAGCGTTGGGACAAGGACGGCGTGCCGGCCAAGGTCGCTCACATCGAGTACGACCCGAACCGTTCCGCCCGCATCGCACTGCTGCACTACGCAGACGGTGAGAAGCGTTACATCATCGCTCCGGAAGGCATCAAGCAGGGCGACGTCATCGAGACCGGCGCTCAGGCTGATATCAAGCCGGGCAACAACCTGCCGCTGCGCAACATCCCGACCGGTACCGTGGTGCATGCGATTGAGCTCCGCCCGCTGGGTGGCGCCAAGATCGCCCGCTCCGCCGGTGCTGCCGTGCAGCTCGTCGCCAAGGATGGCGCCTACGCTCAGCTGCGTATGCCGTCCGGCGAAA